>Ga0302325_10004746_pt1 | contig 31280 bp, 21 predicted proteins | sample Palsa_T0_2_FD_201948 | JGI IMG/M metagenome (GOLD analysis project Ga0302325, IMG submission 201948) | Peat permafrost microbial communities from Stordalen Mire near Abisko, Sweden - Palsa_T0_2 | ecosystem: Environmental > Terrestrial > Soil > Palsa > Peat permafrost | place: Sweden: Abisko... | reverse complement strand
GATGCCATCGGCCGTAAAAATAGTTGCCCCCCCGATGCCCGATGAAGAGCTGGCTGCCCCTGCCGAAGCCCGCCCCGCCCCGGTCAATGGCTATTCTCCGGCTGCATCCGCTACCAACGGGACCGGCGTCAACGGAACCCCCGCCATCAACGGAACTTCCGGCATCAATGGGACCCCGGCTACCAACGGAACCCCCGTCATTTCACCTTACGCCAACGGTAACACCGCCGCTCCGCCATACTCACCCGGCACCCCCGTATCTACCCCTCACGCAGCCGCCGCAGTCGTAGATACCGAAACCCCCGCAGCCGCCATGCCCGACCACAGCGCTGTCGCTTCTGATATCGGCCGTTCCCTCGAACGTCCTCTCACCACAGCCCGGGCCACGACCCCCGAAAGAGGCACCTGGCCCTTCGACCCCCTTGCGGAAAAGCCTACTGACCGGTTCACCCTGTCCCAAAAGACCCGCGAGATCAATGACGTCATCGGCACCAACGGCACTTCTTCCCTTAATGAAAAGCTTAAGTCTGACATTGTCGAGCTCAAATCCGCTCTCAACGATACCCCCGTTCGCGATCTCAGAAAGGCCATTGGCATTAATGATCGCTATGTGTTTATTAATCAACTATTTAGGGGAGATGAAGTCATGTATGAACGCAGCCTCAAGACCATTAACGGGTTTCGCATCCTCCCCGAGGCTGAATATTGGATGGAAAGAGAATTGAAGGTCAAACTCGGCTGGGATGAGAACCGCGAGGCTACCCGCCATTTCTATCAGCTTGTCAAAAGACGCTTTTCCTGAATAAACTTAATAATCTTATCCGTCGCCCCCTTCTTCGAATCCACATACCGGGCCGAGGCTTCGCCTGTCTCCCGGACTTCCTCCGGGTCCCTCAACAGCCGTTCTAAGACCCCTTCAGCCTCCAGGGCACTGTCAATCACGATCCCGCCTCCACTCTCCGTTAATTCCACTGCCTCAATGTATTTTTCGATCACCGGCCCGAATACCACCGGTTTGCCATATACCGCCGCCTCCAGCACATTATGCACCCCATCATCGCCAAACCCACCGCCGACATAGGCAATCGTGGCATACCGGTATAGCCTCGATAACATCCCTATATTGTCGATGATCAGCACATTCGGCTCCGGCCAACCCGGCCTCGGCCCCGCCCCGGCTCTTCCTGCCCCCGCAGCACCCCCACGACCCTCGGCCCCTGCACTCCCCCCGCGCCCCGCGCCCGCCGAAACCGCAGCCCCACGCCCCCCAGCCTCCGTCCCGCGCCCCGCCGCCCAGACGGAATACCGGATACAATGACGGAACAACCGCTCCACCTCCACCAGCCTGTCCTCCCCGATCTCATGCGGCGCAAGGATAAACCTGACCTCCGGATGCGTATTGGCATAATGGTCCAGTTCCTCTTCGTCCTCCTCCCAGGTGCTGCCAGCAACAATCACCGGGTGCCCGCCACACCAGGCCTCGATCAGCGGCAACGGCGCACCCTCCCTGGCAATCTCTATCACCCGGTCGAACCGCGTATCCCCGCTGACACTTACTTGCCCGGCCAGCCCCCGTCCTTCCAGCAAAACCCGCGAAGCCTCAGTCTGGACGAAAAGATGCGTCATACATTCCAGCATATACCGGTGCAGCCGGCCATACCACTTGAAAAAAGGCTGATCCGCCCGGAATACCCCGGATACCAGCAACACCGGAATTCCCCTCTTTTTCAATTCCACCAGGTAGTAATACCAGTAATCATATTTGACCCACAATACCAGGGTAGGGCGCACCAGGCTGATAAACTGCCGGGCATTTCCCGGACTGTCCAGCGGGAGATAGTATATATAGTCGGCCCCCTCATAATCCTTTTTTGCCCGATATCCGGAGGGAGAGAAGAAAGTCAATACGATCCTGGCCATGGGCGCTTCCCTTCGCAAAGCCTCGATCACCGGTCTGCCTTGCTCGAACTCCCCAAGAGAAGAACAATGCATCCATATAACTGGGTATTTCCCGGCACTTCCTGTGCCGAGGTCGGCCCGCATCCGCTCAAAAATGCCCTTGCGCCCATCCAACCATTCCTTAGCCTTTCGATTCCAGGGCGCTACCAGCCTGATACCCACTTTATAGAACCACAGAAAAACATGATAAAAAATGATACTCAACTCCGCTTGCGTTTATTATGAAATAATAACGATTGGCATTAGAACCCTCAACGTGCCTGTCATGCAGGCGCATAGACTTCGGAAACTACCGCCTTAGGGCATTGGATAAACCACATTTTTGCAGTAGGTTTGTGCCCAATTTGACGGGAATTACGCTATTTTCTAGTAGAGCTCCCGCACACATTAAATCCGGACAGATTATGAGGCCCATCCAAATGGTAGACCTGAAGCAGCAATATACAAAAATAAAGAGTGAAGTTGATTCGGCCATCTCGGAAGTACTCGAGAGCGTAGCATTCATCAATGGGCCCGCCGTCACCCAATTTGCCGCCGCCCTATCCGCCTACAGCGGGTCCCGGCATGTCATCCCCTGCGCAAACGGCACCGATGCCCTCCAGATAGCCCTGATGGCCCTCGACCTGCAGCCCGGCGACGAAGTCATTACCCCCTCCTTCACCTATATCGCGACAACCGAGGTCGTAGCCCTCCTCCGGCTCAAACCCGTCTTTGTCGAAGTCGATCCTAAAACCTTCTGCATCGACCCCAAAGCCCTGGAAGCTGCCATCACCCCCCGCACAAAAGCCATCGTCCCCGTCCATCTCTACGGTCAGGCCGCACCGATGCAGGAGATCATGGCCATCGCAAAAAAACATGGCCTGGCAGTTATCGAAGACAATGCCCAGGCAATCGGCAGCGATTACACCTTCTCCGACGGCACAACAAAGAAGACCGGCAGCATAGGCACCATCGGCGCTACCTCCTTTTTCCCTTCCAAGAATTTGGGCTGCTATGGGGACGGGGGAGCAATATTTACCGACGATGATGCGTTAGCTACGCGGTTGAAAATGATTGCCAACCATGGACAGAGCCGTCGTTATTATCACGAACTGGTAGGCTGCAACAGCCGGCTGGATTCTCTGCAGGCAGCCATCCTTAATGTCAAACTGAAAAAATTGGATGACTATATCCTGGCGAGACGCTCGGCAGCCGACTATTATGACAATGCTTTCCGCAACCACCCGAAGATTACAACGCCCTACCGGGCTTCGTACAGCCGTCACGTTTTTCACCAGTATACGCTGGTGCTGGAAGGGGTCGATCGCAACGGACTGAATGAATTCCTCGCAGGAAAAAACATCCCGTCAATGATCTATTATCCCGTACCCGCCCATCGCCAGCAGATGTTCGCCGCTTCCGGCGGCAGCAGCTATCAACTGGCCACAACGGACTGGCTTACCGAAAGAGTGATTTCATTACCTATGCATACCGAATTGGACGACGAGCAGCTACATATGATCAGTACTTCCGTGTTGGAATACGTTAACAAAAACTGATTATTAACTCCTAACTAAAGCATCTTCTTTATGAAAATTGCAGTGATTGGCACCGGATACGTTGGACTCGTGACGGGCACCTGTTTCGCAGAGACAGGCAACGACGTCTGTTGCGTCGATATCGACAAAAACAAGGTACAAAAGCTCTCCAACGGACAGATCACCATCTATGAGCCCGGCCTCGAAAAACTCTTCCTCCGTAACCTGAAAGAAGAAAGACTTAAATTCACCACCAACCTCGAAGAAGGCATCAAAGATGCTCAGATCATCTTCCTCGCCCTTCCGACCCCGCCCGGCGAAGACGGCTCCGCCGATCTGAAATATATCCTCGGCGTGTCCGATGACCTCGGTAAAATTCTCAAAGACTATAAAGTCATCGTCGACAAAAGCACTGTCCCCGTCGGCACCGCAGAAAAAGTACGGGCGGCCATTGCCAAAAACGCCAAGGTCGAATTCGACGTGGTATCCAATCCCGAATTTCTCCGGGAAGGCGTCGCAGTCGACGACTTCATGAAACCCGACCGCGTCGTCATCGGCGTCTCTTCTGAAAAGGCTCGCAAGATCATGAACGACCTGTACAGCCCCTTCGTCCGCCAGGGCAACCCCATTATTTTTATGGACGAAAGGTCCGCAGAACTCACCAAATATGCCGCCAATTCCTTCCTGGCAACCAAGATCACCTTCATGAACGAAGTAGCCCTGCTCTGCGAACGACTGGGCGCGGATGTCGATATGGTAAGACGCGGTATCGGCAGCGACGAACGCATCGGCAAAAGGTTCCTATTCCCCGGCATCGGCTATGGCGGCAGCTGCTTCCCTAAAGATGTACAGGCCCTGGTGAAATCTTCGGAGGAAGTCAGCTACGAATTCAAGATCCTCAACGCCGTCATGGACGTCAACGAACGGCAGAAGCTCCACCTGATGCCCAAGATCAAAAAGTATTTCAAGGACAACCTCAAAGGCAAACATTTCGCTCTCTGGGGACTGGCCTTCAAACCTAATACCGACGACATTCGCGAAGCACCGGCATTATACATGATCGACGCCCTCGTCGCCGAAGGCGCCACCCTCAGCGTATTCGACCCCGAAGCCATGAACAACGTTAAACAGCTCATTGGCGATAAAGGCGGCAAAGTCACCTATGCCGAAAGCCAGTATGAAGCCCTCGAAGGTTCCGATGCTTTGATCATTGCCACGGAATGGAACGAATTCCGTACACCCAATTTTCTCAAGATCGTCACCTCGCTGAAGAATAAGGTCATCTTCGACGGCCGCAACTTGTTCGACATTGCAGCCATCCGCGAATTGGGATTTTATTACGAAAGCATCGGACGCGCACCTGCTGACGGTACCAAAAAGAACTAAAAAACGAAATCTATGAGTAAAGATCGCGTATTGATCACCGGTGCGGCAGGTTTCCTCGGGTCCCATCTCTGTGACCGCTTTATCAAAGAAGGTTATCACGTCATCGGTATGGACAATCTCATCACCGGCGACCTCAGGAATATCGAACATTTGTTCAAACAGGAACACTTCGAATTCTATCATCACGATGTCAGCAAGTTCATCCATGTTCCCGGCCCGCTGACCTATGTCCTGCATTTTGCATCCCCGGCCAGTCCCATCGACTACCTCAAGATACCGATCCAGACCCTCAAGGTGGGCTCTCTCGGAACACATAATTGCCTCGGCCTGGCAAAATCCAAAAAGGCCCGCATGCTCATCGCCTCCACGTCCGAGATCTACGGCGATCCGCTCGTGCACCCGCAGACGGAAGAATATTGGGGGAACGTGAACCCCATCGGCCCCCGCGGCGTCTACGACGAGGCCAAACGATTCCAGGAAGCCATGACCATGGCCTATCATAATTTCCACGGCCTCGAGACCCGCATCGTCCGCATCTTCAATACCTACGGCCCCAGGATGCGCCTCAACGACGGCCGTGCCCTGCCGGCCTTCATCGGTCAGGCGCTGCGCGGTGAAGACCTTACCGTTTTCGGCGACGGCAGCCAGACCCGCTCGTTCTGCTATGTGGATGACCTCGTGGAAGGTATCTATCGCCTCCTGCTCAGCGACTATCATCTTCCCGTCAATATCGGCAACCCTTCGGAAATCACCCTGAAGCAATTTGCAGAAGAGGTCATCGCCCTCACAGGCACCAAACAGAAGATCGTCTACCGGCCTCTTCCTGTCGATGACCCAAAGCAACGCCAGCCCGATATTTCCCGCGCCCGCGAAATCCTGGGATGGGAACCGAAAGTAGAACGCAGGGAAGGACTCAAAGCTACTTATGAATACTTTAAGTCTCTCCCCCCGGAAGAATGGACCCGACTGCCTAAGGAATTTGTCAGCAGAAGTTAGCAAAAGCACATTCCTCACATATGGACTCTGCAAAGATTTATGAAGACCTGCTCCAAAAGCGGGCAAAGCTGGCCGTCATCGGACTCGGGTACGTGGGATTGCCCATTGCCCTGGAATTTGCCCGGACCATTTCCGTCATCGGATTCGATATCAATGCCAAACGCATCGACATGATGCGCAACGCAATCGACCCCAGCAAAGAGGTGGACCCAAGCGAATTCGCCAATCGTGACATCGTCTTCACCGATGACATAGAAGTCCTGAAACAAGCCCGCTTTTTTATCGTAGCCGTTCCCACCCCCGTCGACAAATACAATGTGCCCGATCTGAAACCCCTCATCGGCGCTTCCGATACCGTAGGAAAGGCACTGAAAAAAGGCGACTACATCGTATACGAATCCACCACCTACCCGGGCTGCACCGAGGAAGACTGTCTGCCGATACTCGAAAAGGTCTCCGGCCTTAGCCTGCAGAAAGGCGACATCAGCCTCGGCTATTCCCCGGAACGCATCAACCCGGGCGATAAAAAGCATACCCTCCGCACCGTCGTCAAAGTGGTGTCCGGCAATACCCCGCTCGCCCTGGACGAAATCGCGAAGACCTACTCCCTCGTCGTCGATGCCGGCGTTCACCGCGCACCCTCCATCAAAGTGGCAGAAGCCAGCAAGATCGTCGAGAACACCCAACGCGACCTCAACATCGCCCTGATGAATGAATTATCCCTTATCTTTGACCGCATGGCCATCAATACCTATGATGTCATCGAAGCGGCCGGCACCAAATGGAACTTCCTGAAGTTTCAGCCCGGTCTCGTAGGCGGACACTGTATCGGCATCGACCCTTATTACCTGACTTATAAGGCCGCCGCACTGGGGTACGAGTCCAAAGTCATCGCTTCCTCCCGTTACATCAATGACGATATGGCCAAATATGTGGCCCGTAAGATCATCACCCACGTCCTGAAGATCTCCAATGAACCGAAAGTGCTGGTCAAAGGCGTAACTTTCAAAGAAAATGTCAGCGATATCCGCAACTCCCGTATCGTCGATGCCGTAAAGGAACTGTTGGCATTCAACATTACCGTCGACGTCGAAGACCCCTATGCCATGGAAGAAGAAGTACATGAAGAATATGGACTGCACCTCGCCCGCACCGTTTCGGATAACTATGACGCCGTGATCATCACGGTGCCCCACGCTCCCTATGCGGATCTGGATGACGCTTATTTCACCTCGATTACCCGTGAAGGCGCCCTTATCGCGGATCTGAAAGGAACCTACAAAAACAAGATTACTAACAGAAAATACTGGAGTCTGTAATGCCCAGCTATAACAAGATTATCATGGTCACCGGCGGGGCCGGTTTCATCGGCTCCCATGTAGTGAGATTATTTGTCGGCAAATACCCGGGCTACCGTATCGTCAACCTTGACGCACTGACCTATGCCGGCAACCTGGCTAACCTCAAAGATGTAGAGACAGCCCCGAACTACATATTTGAAAAGGCTGACATCACCGACGAGGCCCGCATCCGCGAGCTCTTTGCTCAATATCGCTTCGATGCCGTCATTCACCTGGCCGCCGAAAGCCACGTCGACCGTTCTATCATGGACCCGCTGGCCTTCGTTAAGACCAATGTCCTCGGCACCGCCAACCTTCTGCATGTCAGCTACTCCTTCTGGCGCGAAGCATTGGAAGGCAAACGCTTCTATCATGTATCCACCGATGAAGTATACGGATCGCTGGGAAAAGAAGGTTTCTTTACCGAAGAAACACCCTACGATCCCCGCTCGCCATACTCCGCTTCCAAAGCTTCTTCCGACCATTTCGTAATGGCCTGGTACCATACATACGGTATGCCCGTCATCCTCTCCAATTGCTCCAATAACTATGGGTCACACCATTTTCCTGAAAAGCTTATCCCTCTCATGATCAATAACATTCTTCATCATAAGCCCCTGCCCGTCTATGGCAAGGGAGAGAACGTACGCGACTGGCTCTATGTCGACGACCATGCAAGGGCCATCGATACCATCTTCCATCAGGGAAAGACGGGAGAGAAATATAATATTGGTGGCTTCAACGAATGGAAGAATATCGATATCGTCAACCTGCTATGCGGTATCATGGATAAAAAACTCAACCGGACGCCCGGCGAATCCGCCAAATTGATCACCTACGTCAAAGACCGGCCCGGCCATGACCTTCGGTATGCCATCGACGCTACCAAATTGAATAAAGAACTGGGCTGGAAACCTTCACTGCAATTCGAAGAAGGCCTGGAAAAAACCGTCGACTGGTACCTGGCAAACCAGGACTGGGTAACCGCCGTGACTTCCGGAGATTATCAACATTATTACGCACAGCAGTACGTTAAACGATAGCCATGCCCTTCATAACAACCGACATTGCAGATTTATTGATCTTCGAACCTGCCGTATTTAAGGACGAACGCGGATACTTTTTCGAATCGTATAACGAACAAACCTTCCACAAAGAAGGGATCACCAACCACTTCGTCCAGGATAACCAATCCTTTTCCTGTTACGGCGTTATCCGCGGCTTGCATTATCAGCTCGATCCGCATGCACAGGCCAAGCTCATCCGCGTCCTCCAGGGCAGGATATTGGACGTAGCCGTCGACCTTCGCCGGGATTCCACGACATACGGACGACACGTCAGCGTAGAATTGTCCGACGACAACCGTCGCCAGCTGCTCGTTCCCCGCGGCTTCGCCCACGGCTTCTCGGTCCTCAGCGAAACGGCGTCAGTCTCTTATAAATGCGATGCCTTTTATCACAAGGCCAGCGAAGGCGGTATACGCTATGATGACCCGCAATTGAATATCGACTGGCAGGTACCGGCCGAAAAAGCTATCGTCTCTTCCAAAGACCTCGAACTGCCTCTTTTTGCCGAGTGCCGTAATAATTTCTAAATCCAAATCGATGGGCAACAAAAAAATCCTCATTACCGGCGCCAACGGCCAATTAGGTCGCGAACTGCAAGCTCTTGCCATCACCTTCCCCCAATTCGATTTCCTCTTCTTCGACCGCGCCACCCTCTCCATCGCTGACCCCGACGCCATCAATACCTTTTTCGCCCGAGAACGGCCCGCTTACTGCATCAACTGTGCCGCCTATACCGCCGTCGATAAAGCAGAATCCGAAAAAGAAAGCGCCTTCCTCATCAATGGTGACGCCGTTGGCTATCTCGCCGCCGCCTGCCGCAACACCGGCGCCCGCCTCATTCATATCTCTACAGACTATGTTTTCGATGGCCTCTCCGAAACACCTCTTAGCGAAGGAGACCCCACCCGCCCCATCAATACCTATGGCGCCTCCAAACTCGAAGGCGAACACCAGGCCTTGCAACACCACCCCGATGGTACCCTCATCATCCGGACCGCCTGGGTATACTCCGAATTCGGCAACAACTTTGTCAGGACCATGATCCGGCTGATGAAAGAACGCCCCTCGATCAATGTAGTCAGCGACCAGGTTGGTTCACCTACTTATGCCGCCGATCTCGCTGCCGCCATCCTTCACATCATTACCGCGCCATCCTTCATCCCCGGTATCTATAACTATAGCAATGAAGGCCGTATCAGTTGGTATGAATTTGCGCTCGCCATCCGCGACCTCATCGGCAGCCCCTGCGAAGTCCACCCCATCCCCACCGCTCAATATCCCACACCCGCCAAAAGGCCCCGGTTTTCCCTGCTCGACAAAAGCCTCATCAGTGCTACTTACCATCTCACCATTCCAGAATGGCGGCGCAGCCTGGTCACCTGCATCGAAAAAATGCACTGACCCAGCACTCGCTTCCCTCCGCTTCCCACCACTCGCCTCACGGCCCCCCTCCTCCAAATTTCGTCACCAGCAACTTCGCTTATACATAGTGACCCTTAATCATAACCCTTAGTGCAGAAAAATTGGTCCCGCCGAAAGACTATAATGTATATTTTTTGCTTAATATATAACCCACGACTATCCAGTCAACTTTTTAGCCACTTTTAGATTCTTGTCTTATCGCATATCTAAAGTCCCGCTCTCGGGGGTTGCACCAAACACTCAAGTTCCATAGCTTGCACCAGACCTTAATCCAAACTCTATGAAACCTGTTTACGCAATCCTTATCCTCTTAAGCCTTATCTCTATGATGACACCGTGTTGCATCGAGGCTGAAGGAACAAAGCAAGTGATGCCCAATGCCACCAACGGTACCGGGCTGATCGTTTCCACGACCACCACTTTTCCTCTGGGTAATGTCGGCAGCTATCTCAATTGTCCTGTCGATGATCGCATCTTCTTTCACATCAGTAGTTACACGACAGAGACACTCTATTATGGTTTTAACTGGGAGACGCTGTCGCCCGTAACACCGATCACGACCTACACCGATGTCTATATGAATGTGTATGACCCGAACGGCGTGGCAGTGCCGGGGTCGCCATTTCTGCTGAAAAGTACCGCCGGCCAGGCAGGCTTTATCAGCAGCTATATTCAAGCCATACAGGGGCCCAAGATCGGCGGAGTACCAGCGACTGGCTATGTACCGGGCGTCTTCACACCCTACATGAACGGGGATTATTTTGTGACCTTCTATCGCAGCGATAATGGCGGCTCTGTCCACATCACCGGCGGTGAATCGATGCTCTCCAAATATTTCGACCTGACAGTCGCCGCAGGCAATGTCCGGGAGACCGGCCGCATACACTGCAACGATTGGGCATTCTCCGTATACAACCCGGCCAGCAACGACATCCAGGACCCGCTGACGCCTACGAATGCGGAATTCTTTGGCTATACCCCGGATTCTGTTACCATCAAGGTCTCCTTTCCGACGACTGGCTTCGAGCCACTGTCCTATATCGTGGCCTTCAACAGCAATGGTTGCGGGAACAGCGGTAACTGGCCCTTGGACCGCCGATCGATCGTTCTGCAGACCCTGGACACCCCTTATCTTACCGGTGGTTATCTCGTCTTTCTGGATCCGCCGGACCCTACTGTATATCCGACCTCGTCCATACCCAACCCGCCGGTTTTGCTCAATCCTGTGATCTCGGGTTGTCCGCCCGGTCCTTATAACGTCCGCTTCTCAGCGCCGCAGGCCGGGGACTACTATCTGCTCTTCGACCTGAATGGCATTACCGGCTACCAGCCTAACTCCTCAGATATCTGGATCGAGCTCGACAAGCAATCCCCGGGGATTATTACCTATGCCTGGAATGGTTTGGATGGCCTCGGTAACCTCGTGCCGGCCAATACAACCTTTCCCATCACCTTCTCCTACCGGAAAGGCCGTATCAATATTCCCATCTACGATGATGAGCTTAACATCTACGGCTTCAACGTTGCCGGCGTATCGCCGGCCGCCGCCGTGTCGGCGAACCCGACCCTTTACTGGAATGATACCCTGCTGTACAATGAAGGCACCGATTGCTCATCCAACAACAACAACTATACAGGATCAGGTTATGATAATTCCATTTTGGGTATCACACCCGCACCGGTAGGCAATCCGACGATCGGCCGTGCCTGGAACGGTAACGGCAATCCCACTAATGTCATCCCGGCGCCCGCAGTCTATTACGGTGTCACCCCCAATGACAGCGACAACGTCCAGTGTAATGACTTCGGGAACGCCCGTCTCATCAATACCTGGGCATGGGGTATCGTGCTCAATTCCACGCAAACGCTCACCCTCACCTGCGTCGATGTATCAGGTACAGTCTGGGATGACGCCGATGGCAGTGCGAAAGGCACCTTTACGAATATTCGCACCAACAGTGAACAGGGCACCAACGCCGGCAATGACCTTTATGCCAATTTGGTGGACCCGGTCTCCGGCGACGTAGTAGCCTCAGTCGCTGTCAGCGCCACCGGCACTTACTCGTTCAACAACGTTCCTGTCAATTCGAGTGGAATGGAGATCTATCTTACCACAACCATCGGGACGGTCGGCAGCCTGCCGCCCGCGACGGGCCTGCCGGCTAATTGGGTGAATACGTCTCCGCTGATCCACACCTTCAGCGCCGGCACGGCCAATGTCACCGGCATAGACTTCGGTATCGAGCAATTGCCCAACAGCAACAATCAAAACTATACCATCGCTACACCCGTGCTCAACAGCTACCTTACCCTGAACGAAGCCGGGACCGTGTCCGACCCCGGGCCCCTTTCCGGTTCAGATCCCGAAGACGGCACCCTCGGCAACGGCGATACCGTGGCGATCACCTCGGTACCCACCAATAATGAGCAGCTGTATTATAATGGCAAACTGGTGACCAACAACACCATCATTATTGGTTATAACCCTGCCCTGCTGCAAATCAAGTTCACGAACATCAACGAGGTCTCTACATCTTTTACCTATGCATTTATAGACGCCGCGGGCGAGGAAGATCCCACGCCTGCGACCTATACGATCAATATGTCTGTTGACCTTTCCAACACACTGTCCTCTTTTGCCGGCCAGACAACCGACGATGGTAATGTGCTCAACTGGACTTCCTTTGACGAGACGTCGGCCGTCCGGTTCACCGTGCAACGGTCACCCGACCAAATAAACTTTACGCCCATCGGGTATGTCGCCGGTACGGGCAATGGGGTTGCCGTCAACCATATGTTTACAGACGGTCACCCCTTGCCTAATACGCTTAATTATTATCGCCTGGAATGGACGGATGCCGGCGGTGACATGGCATACAGCAATGTCGTCACGCTGAATGGCTCTTCCGTCAGCACCTTTCAGGGTCTCGTTCCTAACCCCTTCCGTGATGAAGTCACCATTCAGCTGTCCCTGCCGAAGGCAGAGCCGGTGGCTATCCGTGTACTCGACAGCAGGGGCATGGTGCTGAGGCAGTTCCAGTACCAGGGCATCAAGGGACCCAATTCCATCGAAGTGAATGGGCTCTCCAATTTGCCCGTTTCTATCTATTTCATTCAGGTAGTGTTGCCTGACCAGTCATTTGTGAAAAAGGCTTTTAATACACGGTGATCGGCCTAACCAACCGATGACCAGGGGTCGGCCTATCGTACCCGATGTTCCTATGATCGGCCTGTCGCACCCGCAGAACCACAGACTCACCAACCCGGAGGCGCGTTTTCCTTGCGCCTCCGGCATGAGTCATTAACCTTTAAATCCAAAAAATCCCTGCCGGTATGAAAAAAAACCTCTTGCTTGCCCTTATCCACTGCCTGGTCGGTGGAACAGGCGCCTTTGCCCAAAGTAATGAATCCGTTACTTCCACGGTAGTCAACAATATCCTGTTGGGTAATTATACGCCCTCTACCTATGCAGCATCGACTGTCATTACCGATCCTAATACGATTTCTGAAGGACTGCTGAACAATATCTCCGCAGACTCTCTGAAGGCTGACCTGGTCGACTTGAACAGCTTCTATACCCGCAATATGTTTTCGGACACCACGTCGACCAAGACCGGCATCGGTGCTGCCCGGCGCTGGGTCTACAGCAAATTCCAGCAATACAGTGCAGCCTCCGGCAACCGCCTGCAGACATCCTGGCTCCAGTTTACCTATGCCCCTTCTACCTATAGCAACCAATGTGCCGGAACCAACTCCACGCAATACAATATCATGGCCGTGCTCCCCGGCAGCCAGACCACCGACAAATCCATCATCATCATCGAAGGCCATGTAGACAGCAGGAATACCAATAACTGCGACGAGACCGGCAGCGCTCCCGGCAGCGGCGACAATGCCACCGGCACCGCCGTGGTCATGGAATTGGCAAGGGTGATGAGCAAATATACTTTTAAGAACACGATCGTGTTTTCAGTCAACACCGGTGAGGAAGAAGGACTGATCGGGGCCCATGCCCTGGCGAATTACCTCAGCAGCAAGAAAGTGTTGATCAAAGCCGTCAATAACAATGACGTATCCGGCGGCATTTTCTGCGGCCATACCTCCTCCGGACCCAGCTGCCCGTATTATGGCAATATCGACAGCATCGACCTTCGCATTTTTTCCCTGGGTGACGTGAATTCGGCTGACAAACAGTGGGCACGGTATATCAAGTTGGAGTATAAGGAACAACTCAGCAGTTTGGTAAAGGTGCCGACTGACCTGCAGATCATGGAGCTGGACGACCGCGCTGGCAGGGGAGGGGACCACCAGGCCTTTACCGATATCGGCTATACCGCTGTCAGGCTGACACAGGCCAACGAGGACGGCGATGCCAGCGACAGCGTCGGCTATACTGACCGCCAGCATAGTATCAGGGACAGCCTGGGTAAAGACACCAATGGCGATGGGATCATCGATTCTCTCTACACCGATGTGGACTATCTGGCCCGTAACACCCTCGTCAATGGTAACTCCCTGGCGATGGTAGCGCTGGGACCGGATACCATCACCCTTACTCCCGCCGTGCTGACCGCTAACCGCGTGCGTGTGGCGCTCACTCCCGCCGGCGCCCCTGCCTATCGAATCGCCGTCCGATCGGCCAACAACGACTGGGATACCGTCTATACGATCACGGGAGTCTCCGTAGATACCATCGAGGTGCCTTATCCTACCAATACTACCTTTTACATCAGCGCCGCGGCGGTCGATGCCAGCGGGACCGAGAGCCAGTTCTCCTCGGAATATACCCTCTCGACGGATCTCGTCATCCTCGACCTCCCGCCCGATACTACCAAGCCAACGCCGCCCCCACCCACGTACTACGGCATCCAGTTGTTACCTAACCGGCCGAACCCTTTCGATGAATCAACCCTGATTATCATCAATTCCGGAACCGATATTTTTGCAGACAGGACCTGCCTCCTGATCACTTCCATGGATGGCACCGTCATCAGCCGTATCCAGGTTCCGCTACAAAAAGGGGTCAACCAGGTGCAGTACAATCACGGCTATGGAGTGGCCGGTATCTACATCTGTTCCCTGCTCATCGACGGCCTGCCCGTGCAAAGCACCAAAATGGTCTTTGCCCCGCGGTGACGCCCGAGATCCCATGACGCCCGAGACCTCGTGACGCCCGAGACCCCGAGACCCCGTGACGCCAGTGACGCCCTGGCAAACAAAATATTCTGATTCGACCCACTACGGTGGATTCTGTTTATATTTATTTTATGAACCGAAACACCGCCCGTAGGCCCATTCGCCGTAGGGCCACCCCCCGTAGCGCCGCTTTGCTTTTGCTGCTTTGCGCCTGCACCCAGATACTGTTTGCACAGCAGGATTCTACCAGTCCGAATGCGGCTAGGCCCGATACCACTAAGCCGGGTTCCGCTAAGCCGGATGTGGCCAGGCACGACTCCGCAGCCGTCGTCAGTCCGAAAAAGCCCAGGCCGATGAGTTGGAAGGATGTGCCTTCCTGGAAATACATCAGTACGCCAAGCGTGATGTTGTCGCCGGATGGCAAATGGCTCGCATGGTCGCTGCTGACGACAGAAGGTGATGGCGAGCTCATCGTCAAATCGACGGCCGACACGCTCACCCGGCGATACCCCATCGGCGGGGCGAATCAGGCCAGCTTTGCCTTCTCGGAAGATGGGCAGTGGATTGCGTTCAAACAGTCTCCGGCATATAAGGAGATCAAAGCAGCTGCCAAAACGCCCGGTAAACAGCTCTTCGACAAGCTCCTCCTCGTGAATCTCGCGACCGGCAAGTCGACGACGTTTGAAAAGGCGGGTGAATATGCCTTCAACGGGAAAGCCGCTACCTGTCTCGCAGTGTCCCTCGTCCGGGAAAAGGCAGCCGGCGCCAAACCGGATGACCCGAAGAGCAACGATCTCCTGCTCATAGAATTGAAGACGGGCAAGATCCAGGATGTGGGGAGTGTCGGGGAATTTATGTTTGACAAACCTGGGTCCTGGCTTGCCTATACAACCGAAACAGCCGGCAAGACAGGCAACGGACTTTATCTGCTCGCCATCGCCACGCGACAGACGGCCGTGCTGGATAACGATAAGATGACGTACAAATCACTGGGCTGGAAAGAGGAGGGCGACGCATTCGCCGTGCTGAAGATGAAGAAGGACAGCAGTTGGAAGACCGAGAAAGGGATCGTGATAGGCGTTAAGGATCTTGGAGCTTCACCGAAGGTAGTCGTTTATGATCCCGCCAAAGATTCCGTGGGCTTTCCCAAAGGAATGACCGTCAGCGGCAACCGGGCGCCGCGTTGGTCCGATGATCTTTCGCGGCTCTTTTTTGGGATTGCGGTCCTCAAGCCGGAAAAAAAGCGGTCCGACAGCGCAGCGAAAAAAGACGGCGACACCACCAAACCGGATATGATCATCTGGAACGGGCGGGATAGCCGCCTGCAAAGCCGTCAGCAGGTGGAAGAGACGCAGGACAAGGAATTCTCATGGTATGGGATGGTAGATGCCGCGGGCAGTCATTTCACCCGGCTGAACGACAGCACCCAACGCTTTGTCACGATACTACCCAAAGCTCATTATGCGCTCGTCGAAGACCGCTCCACTTATGAATTGGACAACAACCTCGACGGGCAGACCTATGAGGATATTTACATCGTCGATCTCGCGACGGGGCGCGGGAGAAAGTGGATGGAGAAGTTTTATTTGCCTTCGTTTGCTTCCGAGCCGCGTTCTTCGCCGGATGGCAAAAAACTCGTCTATGGGCTGGAGGGCCATTACTACGTGTATGATATTCCATCGGATCGGTCTGTCAACATCACTGATAAAATTCCATCTTCCTTCGTCAACACCGAAGACGACCACAATGTACAAAAGCCGCTGACCCCTGTCCTTGGCTGGAGCAGCGATAGCAAGTATTTACTCATCCACGATCTCTGGGATATATGGGAGATTTCCGCCAGTGGCGGGGCGCCCGCGGTTAACCTCACCCGTAATGGCCGGGCTGCCCGGATCCGTTACCAGTTCCGTTATGTGCTGGATCCTGAGGAGAAGGAAAAGGGCATCGATATCTCTCAGCCATTGTATGTTCAGATGTACGGCGAGTGGACAAAGAAAAGTGGGATCGGGCGGATAGCGGTTGGAAAAGGTGTTTGGCAAGGGGGTGTCGAGTCTTTGATTTGGGAAGATGCTGGTATCGGCTCATTGAGCAAGGCTAAGCATGCTGCGGTCTATGCTTTTTCCCGGGAGGACTTTAGCAAACCGACGGAGTTTTTTGTCGGTGGCCCTCTCTTAAAAGACGCAATGCAAGCCACACATAATACGCCGCTGGCAGAGCGCTATACCTTCAGCGCCGGTGTCCGCCTCGTCAATTACGTCTCCGATAAAGGTGACAGTCTGCAGGGGGCGTTATTTCTGCCCGCTGGATATGAACCCGGCAAGAAGTATCCGACTATTGTCTATTATTATGAAAAGCTATCCCAGACGCTGCATAGCTATCCGCGGCCGGACTATAGCCGTACCGGGTGGAACCCCACGATGTATACCAGCAATGGTTATGCGGTATTTATCCCCGATATCGTCTATAAGCTCAACGACCCGGGCATGAGCGCCGTCTGGTGCGTTATTCCTGGCGTCAAGGCTGCTATTCAGACAGGCGTGATCGATGAGCAGCATATCGGCATCCACGGCCATAGCTGGGGCGGATATCAGACCGCCTTTCTCGTTACGCAAACGGATATGTTCCGCGCGGCTGCGGCCGGGGCTCCGTTGACGGATATGATCAGCATGTATGATATGATCTATTGGAATGCGGGAATTGGGGATATGGGGATCTTCGAGGCATCGCAGGGGCGCCTCACAACCGGGCCCTGGGATAACTGGGATGCTTATCGCCGGAATTCGCCGGTCTATCATGTGAAGGATGTCAAGACGCCGTTGCTGATCCTGCACAACGACAAGGATGGGGCCGTAGACTTCGAGCAGGGCATCGAGTATTACAATGCGCTGCGGCGGCTCAAGAAGCCTGTCACCATGATCACGTACCGGGGGGAAAATCATGGCCTCGCCAAACGAGAGAACATGCGGGATTATAGTATCCGGATGATGGAGTTTTTCGACTACTATCTGAAGGGTAAGCCCGCCCCCGAGTGGTGGATCAAGGGCATCGACCGGGCGGATATGGATGAGGAATTAGAGCGCAGATTGCCAGGGGCCGATGATCCGTCATCCAACCCGCATTAGAAGGTATTGGCCCGCATCTCGCCCTCCCGTAGTGACCCCGATTTTAATTTTTTATAAACCTTCGAAATGAAAAATTTTGGAACACTTGCCAGTAGTGTCCTGATATTATCAGGATTAATTTGGGTTATTATACCTGATTTTTTCAAACGAGGCTTTTTAGGCGAGCTTACGAGGAAAAGTTCTATTACACAACGGATTTTATCCCCTGGACAGTACAATATTTTTATGCGTTGTCTTGGTATTATACTGGTGGCTATAGGGATTTATGTGGCTTTTGTAACTTATACCTTAAAGTGATCCTGCCTGGCCTCTTTAAATCGATCCATATTACCGCCTAAGTATTAAATAAAAACGCCTGCAATCTTTTGATTTGCAGGCGTTTAATTTTTATCTCTGTTGCCCGACAAGGGCTCGAACCTCGACATACAGATCCAGAATCTGTCGTACTACCATTATACTATCGGGCAATGGGAGGGCGAAATTAAGTAATTTTTGCTTCTTTTTCCCAAAATAAGCGGCCTTTTTTGCAGAATCCCCCACCTCACGCTGCCGGCCTATCCTTTTCCCATCCCGGCATAAAATCAATTTCCTTCCGCGGCAAGAAGAACCCTAATATACAATTCGGATTGCGTATACAGATCTGGATATGACTCTTCTCAAACAACCCAGCGCCTTCAAAAACTGGTCCGCCTTCCGTAAAAACTGCTCGGGTAGAATCAAAGACCTTGCTTTCCGAATAGCCTTTCTCCTTGATTCCCTTTTGTACTTGCACCGAATTTTCCTTATGTAAATGCTCGATGACGGCACAATCCAATTCGCGCAATATTTTATCCTTGTATTTGTCCTGGGGAAGATCTTTATTTTGTGGCATTTCCTTTCCACCAGCCTTATAATAATCTGCCATTACCTTGTAATTTTCTTTCAGCATCTGGATATATTTGGTATCCAGGAAATCACAGCAATAACCCAGATACAATACACCCCCGATAACAGCGGGATTTTGTATCGCCCCACGCCTCATTTTATCCTCCGCCCATTGAAAAGCCCGGGTATAATTATTCTCCCAGAAATACATGCCATGTCCTAGCCAGTCATAAGGCTGCCGGCTGTAAATAATATCATTTGGCTTGTTAAGAAGTTGATCCCGAATAGCACGCTCACAACCATGGAAGCCAATGACCAGATTTGGCTTAACATCGTACATACAAACATTAAATAAAATTTAAATGGATTTGACGACAGTCGCAAGATGCTTATAAGGCTCCGTAAAATTGCCGTTTTTATCAAGATGACCTATACTTACGAGGAATGCGAGTGCTTCTTCTTTTGTCATTTTCTTGACCTCTTCCGCGAATCTTTTGTCCGCGTCCATCATCCATTGATATTCTTTTTCACCCATGCTTTACCAAAGCATCAACTAGGTTTAATTTCTTTAATGACCATAGCGAGATGCTTATATGGTTCCGTAAAATTGCCATCTTTATCCAGATGTCCGCAACTCATGAGATGAGCCAGCGCCTCTTCTTTTGTCGCATGCCTGGCTTCTTCCTGACGTTTTTTTAAAAAATCCATCATCCTTTCATATTCCTTATCACTCATAGAATTTGATTTACTCCATAAAAATAAATCAAATAAAAATGCACTTTAAAAAAACTTTTTCACCCTCGCTTTACCCAAACATCAGCTAGGGTTAATTTTTTTGACGACAGTCGCAAGATGCTTATAAGGTTCGGTAAAATTGCCATCTTTGTCCAGATGGCCACACCGTACCAGAAAGGCTAGGGCTTCTTCTTTCGTCATTTTCTTGACTTCTTCAAAAAATTTTCTGTCTGACTCCATCATCCTTTCATATTCCTTATCAGTCATAGAATTTGATTTACCCCATAAAAATAAATCAAATAAAAACGCACTTTTAAAAAACTTTTTCACCTCGGCTCATCACGCACCCCCCATGCGCTCACCCCGAAATCCCCCTCGTGCCCCGCCGCAACCCCAGCGATCCCCCGCCCCCCCGCGCGCCCTACCTCCTCTCATCATACACCCCAAACTCCGCTATCGCCGGCGCCGTCTCAAACCCATCAATCAATATCCTCACCGCATCCCCCCACACCCGATCGAACCGATGTATCTTCACCCTCCCCTTATTCTCTCCCTCAACCAGCAATTTCCATACACCATTACTCCTGTACTCCAACCGGTAACGATTGATATTGGCCTTGTCTTCCGTGACCACGATCGCATCAAAAGCCTTATCCCCGCCCAACTCAACCTCATACCACGGCTCCTTCACCGTCGGATTCGATTGCCAGGAAGTTCGAAAATTATCATCATTGCCGAAATCCATGATATTCATGTCATCACTCCAACTGGCATTCGCAGGCTGCCGCTTGGCGAGATTATGCGAAATGATCGGCGCCTCCGTCGGCGGCAACGGCGACACAGGTCCAGGAGTCCAAATCCGCCCGATCGAAGCCAGCGCCACCAGGGCATTGGAATCTATCAACCCATCCCGGTTAGGCGCCACATTTAGAATGAAGTTGTCATAGATCTTATTATAAGGAATAATGTCATCTCGAACCAGCATGGAAGGATCCTTCACCGCAGTAGTCGGGAATGAAGTCTTCCAAAACCAGGCGTCATTCAGCGGCAGACAGGACAGCGCAGGCAACCTGTTCGTGGCCGTCGAAATATGCTGACCCGCACCCTGCTCATAAGATTTGATATCCGTATACATCAACGCCTCGGGTGGATATTTGGCCGAATTCAAATCCATCACCAGGCAGTTCGGTTGCAAAGACTTAATCAGCGAATAAATCTCCTCGAAAGGGACATCATCATAAGAAATACGCGACCAGGGCGCATCCCACCCGTCGATAATCAACGCCGTGATCGGCCCGTAATGCGTCAGCAGCTCCGTCAGCTGTGCCTTAATCATTTCGACATGCTGCCGGGTAATGAAACCGGGCCGCAGGTGGTGGTGCGTGTCCAGTATGCTATAGTACAAACAGACCTTCAGCCCCTGCGCCCGAAAGGCGTCGACATATTCCCTCACCACATCCCGCTTCAACGGACTGTTCATCACATTATAGTCCGTCGTCTTCGTATCCCAGATACAAAACCCACTGTGATGCTTAGTTGTCAGACAGCCATAAGACATGTGTGCGGATTTCACGGCCACCGCCCATTGATTGCAGTCCAGCTTGCCGGGATTGAAAATTGCCGGCGATGCATCCGGGTCCGCCCAGTCCTGGTTCATGAACGTCGGAATGTTGAAATGGATGAACATCCCAAACCGAAGATCAACGAATTGCTGCTGCAGGGTATGCAGGTCAGTAGCTTTGGAACGGGCATCCCCCCCCTGCGCAATAGCCGTTACAGCCGTCGCCAGGGACAATAGACACAGGAGGCCGCTTAAAATTTTATTTTTCATAACTGATGTGCGTTTTATCCCGTCGCCCCTCACTTTTTGCATACTGCGGATGATTATTTAACATTTAAAGGATTACTCTTGTCCGTCGAAAACGAATAAGGATAATCCGAAGGCTCGGTGCCCCTTGTCTTATTCGGCGTAGCTCCCATGGTAAACAAGATTTCTCCTCCCTGCCGGATCGTAGATGGGGCAATCCAGTTCTTATCCCAGACCTGCCCATTCAGCACCGCCTTCTCCACATACAGATTCGTGCGGCTGTTATTCGGAGCGCTGATGACAAACTGTTTGCCGTTGTCCAGGTGCAGCGTCAGCTTTTTGAACAGCGGCGCCCCCAGCACATATTGGTCCGTACCCGGACAGACCGGATAAAACCCAAGCGCAGAAAAGACATACCAGGCGGAAGTCTGTCCGTTGTCCTCATCACCGCAATATCCGTCGGGCGTAGCCTGGTATAGTTTGCGCATCGATTCCCTCACCCAGTATTGTGTCTTCCAGGGCTCCCCGCCATATCCGTAGAGATACAACATATGTTGTATCGGCTGGTTGCCGTGAGCGTATTGCCCCATGCCCGCTATCTGCATCTCCCGGATCTCATGGATCGGAAAACCGTAATAACTGTCATCGAATGTCGGCGGCATCACGAAAACGGAATCCAGCATCGATATAAACTGTTTTCTCCCGCCCATCAGGTCGATCAGCCCCTGGATATCATGAAAGACCCCCCAGGTATAATGCCAGCTGTTGCCCTCGGTAAAAGCATCACCCCATTTGAAAGGGTTGAAAGGGGACTCGAAGCTGCCGTCCTGGTTCTTGCCCCGCATCAGTTTGTGCTCCGGATCGAAAAGGTTCTTGTAATTCATTGCCCGCGAGGCATACAGCTTCAGTTCATCTGCAGGCCGGCCCAACGCCTTGCCCAGCTGATAGATGCTGAAGTCATCAAAGGCGTATTCCAGCGTGCGGGCCGCATTTTCATTGATGCCCACGTTGTAGGGGACATAACCTAATTTGTTGTAATATTCTACCCCGACCCGCCCTGTACCTTCCGGTCCTGCGTTGTTCGCGCCATGCAGCAACGCTTGATATAAGGTTTGAATATCATAGCCGCGATTTCCTTTCAGGTAGGCGTCTGCCACCACGCTGGCGGAGTTGTTGCCCACCATCACATCCCGATAGCCCGGACTGCTCCATTCCGGCAACCAGCCTCCCTCTTTATAGTCGTTCACCAGCCCCGCCTGCATTTCCCTGTTGATATCGGGATAGACCAGGTTTAGGAACGGGTACAGTGCCCTGAACGTATCCCAGAACCCCGTCCCTGCGAACAGATAGCCGTCTTCCACTTTGCCGTTGAAGGGACTGTAGTGCACGATCCGGCCCGTCGCATCTTTTTCATACAGCTTCAGCGGGAAGAACAACATCCGGTACAGGCAGGAATAGAAGGTCCGCATCTGGTCTATCGTACCTCCTTCTGCGCTTACCCGGCTCAGTGTCTTATTCCAGATCGCCCGGCCTTTGTTGGCTATCTGCTCAAAATTGTCGTTGCCGATCTCTTTCAGGTTCTGTTCCGCCTGTTCTATGCTGATGAAGGACGACGCCACACGCGCATTCAATATTGTACCCCTGACCACACTACTAAAGCCTACTACTGCACCCACATGCTCCCCCTTCAACTCGACAGAATCTTCCAGCTCCTTGTCCTTCCAGGTATGTGAGGAAGTAAAAGGCTTGTCGAAGACGATCACGAAATAATTTTTGAAATTGGAAGGCACCCCTTCGCTGTTGCGCGTAGAATAACCGACGATCTTATTCTCTCCGGGAATGACTTTGATGTAAGAGCCCTTGTTGTAGGCATCGATGACCACATAGGCGCTGTCCGTCCGGGGGAAAGTAATGCGGAAACGGGCTGCTCTTTCCGTCGGTGTGATCTCCGTGGTAATATCGTCATCGGCAAGATAGACGCTGTAGTAATAAGGCTTGACGATTTCCGTCTTATGCGAGAACCACGAGGCCCGGCTATCTTCTGTGAAGCGCATTCCGTTCACCGGCATAATGCTAAACTCCCCATAATCGTTCATCCACGGCGAAGGCTGATGCGTTTGTTTGAACCCCCGGATCTTCTGGGCCGTATAAGTATATTGCCAGCCGTCTCCCATCTTCCCCGTCTGCGGTGTCCAGAAATTCATCCCCCAGGGCAGGGCAATCGAAGGGTAGGTGTTGCCATTCGACAGGTCCCCCAGGGACTGGGTTCCCATCAGGGGATTGACGTAGTCAACCGGGTCGGTGACTTTGTCGACGAATTGCGCGTTCGCAAAGGAAGCGATGATCAGCAGCGTGCTAAATGCACATAACGATTTTAGCATGTAAAGTAAGTTTTACCCGGGTCTGATGTCCGGCGTCGCAAAGATAACGGACAGGTACACAATATGGCCCAAATAAAAAGATGAGTTACCGATACCCGTGCAGACTATCTTTCCTGGTTTGCATGACGCTATCCAACGGCGGATAATGGTAGTTGTACAAGGCGCCTTCCCAATCCCCGTAGATTGCATTCGGGAACACGATATATTTATCGCCAAAATAACCCGCCAGGCTATCTACCCTGTGCCGGCGCTCGCCTTCTGTCAACCGGTGCTGACTGTCGAAAGTCGAGTCCAGGTCGATCAGGTTGTCGCCCAACAACAGAATGACGGAATGATTTTTTTCGATCTGCTGCCGCCGGCCTTCTTTGCTGGGGTGGTGGCGATCTGTCTGGAAAAGGAAGTGACTCCGCACCAGTTGTGGGAAGCCTAGCTCAGCCATATTATCCATCGTCACCTGCGTCAATGCACTATCCCGGTTGGAAACATAATAGATATCGATCTTTTTGTGCAGCCGGGCGTTCAGGCCGTTGACGAAGTTGAAAAAGGCAACACTTCCCGGCACGGCTTTCGCCTTTTCGGCCCGGGCCCACTCATCAAAACTTTTTTGCGTATAGGTCATGCTGTCCAGGATCAGCTGCGCCTCATCGGCGGAATTGTCCAGCGCCGTTTCGTCCAGGTCCGTAATGACGGCAAAAGAGTCCTTAGGGGTTGGTTGATTAACCGACCGGAGCACCTTGCTTTTGGCGATATTGTAGGCTTGGAGACATAAGGCCCTGTATTCGGCAGCCTGCTGCTGATAGAGAACGGACATAACGACCTCCGCGTCTGGCCTTTTTTTGCTGACAGTATCATTACCCACGTTTCCGGGAGCTCCGCCGCTACAACCAGCGAGCAATATCAATAGCCCAATGGCAGAAAAAATAATATTTCTTTTCATTCCCAAAAGTTACTTCAATTTTTACACTTTCATCGTCTCTTCGGTACCTTTAGCAGATGAAACTACTTCATTGTCTTTTGGCTTGCTGCGTCACCCTATCTGCATTCGCGCAGGTCACTCCGCCCGCCGCCGCTGTTTCGCCGTCCGCCACCGGGAAAGAACCCCTCCTCGTCTCCTATGTCGATCCTTATATCGGCACCGGCGCCCACGGGCATACCTTTATTGGCGCCAGCGTTCCCTTCGGCGCCGTACAGGTCGGGCCCAGCAATATCAATAAAGGCTGGGACTGGTGTTCCGGCTACAACTATTCCGACAGCGTCGTCAAAGGCTTCGCCCAGAATCACCTCAATGGTACCGGTATCCCCGACCTCAGCGATATCCTGATCATGCCCTTTACCGGCAGGGTCCGCACCGAGCCAGGTTCGCAGAGCGATCCCTCCAAAGGATATGCCTCCCATTACGATCACCGCCATGAGATCGCCCGCCCCGCTTATTATTCGGTCTGGCTGAAAGATCACCACGTCAGGGTCGAACTCACGGCAACCGAAAGGGTGGCCTTCCATCGATATCATTTTCCCGGCGACCGCTCCGGCCACATTATCATCGACCTCCTGCAAGGTAATTTCGATACCGGCTGGCAACATCCCAAAGTATATGCCTGCCTCCAGAAACTCAATGACAGCACCCTCATCGGGTGGCGTAATTCCTCCCAATGGGCCCAGGACCGGCGAATTTATTTTGCGATCCGGACCAGTATTCCCCTTACCGGCCTCTCCTTATTGAATGGCGACCGGATCGTCAACAGCGATTCTGTACAGGCAGATACCGTCAAGGGATTGATCTCTTTTCATAAGACTCCCGCCGAAGTCATGCTGAAGATCGGCGTGTCCAATGTCTCTGGTATGCAAGCCCTCGCCAATATAGCCGCCGAGATCCCCGGCTGGAATTTCGATGGTATCGTCCGGCAGGGGAATGACAAATGGGAACAGGCCCTCGGCAAGATTAAGGTCGAGGCGGCTGATCCGGTACAGGGCAAAGTATTTTATACCGCCCTCTATCATACCATGATCGCACCGGCCCTCTATAATGATCATGACGGCAGTTACCGTGGGACGGATGGTAAAGTATATTGGCATGCACCTTTTAATAACTATACGATCTTCTCTCTCTGGGATACCTATAGGACGCTTAATCCCCTGATGACCCTTATCCAACCCGAGAGGGTCAATGATTTCGTCAACACCATGCTGGCCATCTATCAGCAGCAGGGTAAGCTGCCCATCTGGCATCTCCAGGGCCGCGAGACGGATTGCATGGTGGGGTATAGTGCCGTGCCGGTTATCGCAGATGCGATCCTCGAAGGTTTCCACGGCTTTGACGCCAACCTGGCCCTCGAGGCCATGAAGGCTTCCTCTACCCGTGATGACTATGGCATGAACTACCTTAAACAAATGGGCTACATCCCGGCTGATAAGGAACGTGAGTCCGTGTCCAAGGCCCTCGAATATGCAGTGGATGACTGGTGTATCTCCCGTGTGGCAGAGAAGTTAGGCAAGACCGCCGACGAACAATATTATGCCCAAAGGGCACGGCTCTACAATCGCTATTTCGACACGACGACGAAATTTATGCGCCCCGTACTCGCAGACGGGTCTTTCCGCACCCCCTTCAATCCCTTTAATTCGATCCATGAGTGGGGCGACTATACCGAGGGCAACGCGTGGCAATATACCTGGCTCGTACCTCAGGATGTCGAATCTCTGATCCGGTTGGAAGGGGGGGACAAGGCCTTCGTCACCAAATTGGATAGTCTTTTCGTCGTTACCGGCGACCTCGGCAGCGAGGCTTCCCCGGATATCTCCGGGCTGCTAGGGATGTATGCCCAGGGAAACGAGCCTAATCATCACATTCCTTATCTCTACGATTTTGCCGGCTACCCCTGGAAAACGGCGGAGAAGATCAGCCGCATCACGCGGGAGTTCTACACGGCAAAAAATGATGGACTTTGCGGCAATGACGACTGCGGGCAGATGAGTGCATGGTATGTCATGTCCGCCCTTGGTTTCTATCCCGTCAATCCCGCGAATGGCGTATTCGTCTTCGGTACTCCTTTGGTGCGCAAGGCCGTGCTGCAGGTAGGCGGTGACAAGCATTTCACCATGGAGACCGCCAATTTCGATGAAAAGAATATCTATATTCAACGGGTGACCCTCAATGGAGAGCCTTACTCGAAATCGTTTATCGACTTTCAGCAGATCAGGTCAGGCGCCACGCTGAAGTTTTATATGGGGGATAAGCCCAACCTCGCCTTCGGCGCTGCACCCGCCGACCGGCCCACGTCCACAGTCCCTTCGGCCGCCCCCGGCGCCCCCGCAACAGCACCCGCATCCTCCGTCTCCACCACCATTTACGTCAACCAGGCCATCTTTCCCCCGACCACTCCTAAAACAGCTGTCGTCGGCACGGACCAACTCCTCCCCGTCAATACCACATTTTCTCTCGTCGACGTCGGCACCAACACCACAGCCTTTACCGGCCAGTTGACTTCCCCTGCATCGGTGAAAGAGTGGAACGCCGGCAACCGGTTTTACCAGGCCGATTTCTCCGCCTTCCGCCAACCCGGCATATACCGTATTCGCATAAACGCCTCCGGCCTATCCGCGACATCGGATCAGTTCTCCATCGGCGGCGAAGACTGGGGCCGCCCTATGGTGTCCGCTATTTTGCATTATTATAATAAGCAGCGCGCCAATACCCCAGCCGAACTCACTGCCGACAGTCACCTGTTGCTCTTCGGCAGCGACAAGCGCGTGGACCTGCACGGCGGCTGGTGTGACGCATCGGGCGATGTCAGCAAATACTTCTCCCATCTTGCTTATGCCAATTTCATGTCTCCCCAGCAGACCCCCCTTGTTACCTGGTCGCTCATCAAGACCGGCGATGTCCTCAAAAAGCCGCTGGAAAAATGGGGTCTCATGGACTCCCTTCGGTCGGAGGCAGTATGGGGAGCCGATTATATCATGCGCAACCTGTCCCCGCAGGGCTATTTCTACATGACCATCTTCAGCTATTTCAATAAAGACCCCGAGGCCCGCCGCGTCGTCGGCCTTCGTGCCAACAGCGTCACGACCGACGAATATCAATGTGCCTTCCGCGAAGGTGGCGGCATGGCCATTGCTGCGCTGGCCCGCATCTCCCGCTGGAAGATGGGCGGTGATTATACATCGGCGCAATACCTCGATGCAGCCCGGCGGGCCTATGCCCATCTGGTGGTCAATAACACGAAATACGACGATGACGGCAAGGAGAATATCATCGATGACTATTGCGCCTTGTTGGCCGCTACGGAGTTGTGGATCGCTACCGATAGCGCTTATTATGGAGACCAGGCCCGGATGCGGGCAGGCAACCTGGCTGGCCGGCTCACGGCGGCCGGCTACTTCAGGGCAGATGATGGCCGCCGCCCTTTCTGGCATGCTTCCGATGCGGGCTTGCCCGTAGTGGCGCTGATCCGCTATCTTGATAAAGAGACCGACCCTGCCCGTCGTAGCAGTACCCTCGCCGTCATCCGGCAGGCATTACAATACAATCTTCGCGTCACCGGCGAAGTCGATAACCCCTTCGGCTATGCGCGCCAGACTTTCCTCTATAAAGACTCCGTGAAAGACGGATTTTTTATCCCCCATGATAATGAGACCGGTTGGTGGTGGCAGGGCGAGAATGCCCGCCTCGGCTCCCTCGCTACCGCTGCCCTCGAAGGCCGCAAACTTCTTCCCTCCTTCTCCGACTCCCTCTCCATCTTCGCCAGCCGCCAGTTCTCTTGGATACTGGGCTGCAACCCCTATTCAATGTGTTTCATGTACGGGTTCGGCGCCCATAATGTACCCTACATGCACTCCAATTTCGGCCATGGCTCCGAGATCGGCGGTATCTCCAATGGCATTACCGGTGGGAAAGGCAACGGCGATGGCAGCGGCATCGACTTCCGCACCAGCGACGACGGCAATGAATGGCGCTGGACCGAACAATGGATTCCCCACGCCGCATGGTTCTTGCAGGCGCTCACCGCAATGGATTCGGAATAGATCCATTTAAAAATGTTTCAACGCCTTTTCCACTTCATGCCGATAGCTCCGGCTGACCGGCAATTCGTATTTGCCGACCTGGATAAGCCCTGCCGTAAAAGACTCTATCTTGCTGAGGGATACGATGAAGGACCGGTGAATCCGCAAAAAAACTTCTCCGGGAAGGCTTTCCTCGATCGCGGAGATCGATTGTTTCGAAACGATGGTGCGGTCTTTCGTCACTACCTTCACATAGTCCTTGAGGCTTTCTACGAAAAGGATTTCGTGCAGTTGGATCTTGAGGTTCTTCCGATCGGCCCGTAGGAACAAAAAGGAAGGCTCCGGCTCATTCTTTGGCAATATATCCTGAGGAAATGTTGGCACGACAGGCAGATTCAATTTCATCACCTTGTTGACCGCTTTCAGAAACCGCTCGAAAGAGATGGGCTTTAGCAGGTAGTCCACCGCATCGAGCTCGAAGCCTTCTATCGCGAATTTTCTGAAGGCCGTCGTAAAAACGACCTTGGGCGGGTTAATGAGCGCCCTGATAAAATCCGTCCCAAGGATATGGGGCATTTGTATATCCAGAAAGATCAGGTCGATGGGATCCTGCTGCAAAATCGACATCGCATCTACCGCATTACTGCACTTTCCGGTAAAATGCAGGACAGGTACCGCATTGATGTATTTCTCCATCAATTGCAGCGCCGGGGGTTCGTCATCTACGATCAGGCAGTTTATCTTTTTACCATTCATAGACGGGTGATTGGGATTTGCATATTGACCGTGTACGTATTCTTCGTCGATTCGATGACCAGCAAATGCGCGGCCGGGTATAACAGCTCCAGCCTTTTCTTCACATTGAATAGCCCGATACCCCTCTTGGGGTTCACCGTTTCCTCCGCGGGCTTGCTATTGGTCAGCGAAAAATGTACCACATCATCGTCGGCCTGGATGAATAACTTTATCCACGGATCTCGTAGCACCCTGCTGGTACCGTGTTTGAAACTGTTCTCGACAAAAGGGATCATTAGCAAGGGTGAAACGACCTTGCCGCTGTAGTCTCCGGCAATTTCAAACTGCATGTCGATGCTGTTGCCATACCGGATCCGTTCCAACTCAAAGTAATCTTGCAAGACCGCTATTTCCTTGCCGAGGGAAACCAGTGGCTGTTCGCATTCTTCGATCATATAGTGCAGCATGTCCTCCAGCATTTTCACCATTTTTTTTGCTTGCGGTGATTTGTCCAGGGTAAAGGAATAGATGTTGTTGAGCGTGTTGAACAAAAAATGGGGATGGATCTGCGCCTTTAGCAACAGCAGTTCGGCACTGGCATTTTCCTTTCTGAGGTCGAGGTTGTCTTTTTGTTTCTGCTGCCAATCCTTGAAGAGCTTGAACGAAATAAAGAGGAAACCCATGAAAGCCGGTCCGTCGAAGTTCTGAACAATACTATTATTGAGGATTTCGCCAGGGGAATTTACGTAAAATTTCAGTCCCCGCATAATCGGGTTATAAGCATAGGTAAAGACCATAAACCTAAGTAGGGAAGTCATGGCCAGGAGTAGCAACAACAGGACAATAAATTGGGCATATTTCTTTTTCCTGAAGAATTCGGGCACCAGATAATACAGGAATGGATAGCAAAAGATCATTTGGCAGAGGAGATGAAAAAAGCACCGTATCGCAGCCATCTTGTAATATCTGGCAATGCCTTCCAACTCGATCCCGCTGACGACGCCAAAGGTCCCGTGGGGCGGATAGGTCAGCAGGAAAAAAAGATAGCCGCCAATCCAAAGCGCCAGATGTCTTTTTATGGATGCTTTTCGGCCCCTGGAAAATATGAATGCCTGGAGACTCATAGATCAGGTTTTTATCGTTCTTAATGCGGGATCCGCGGCCTTGCCTTTATTCCTTTCCAGCTGCATGACGATCGTTAGACCGTCGGTGCCGGACTGCAGCTCTAATTTGCATTTTTGATAATTGGCACTGCGAAGCCGCTCCCTCACCGTCCGGAGAGTCGTCTGCACCATCGGGTCGTTCGCGATCTCCATCCCTGGAGTATTGTTTGTCAAACTGAAATGGATTTTCGATCCTATGGAACGCAATTGGACCGTTACTATGGTCAGCCGCTCCACGCCGCCGCTGCGCTCGATGCCGATCTCCAGCAAGGGGAGGAAGAGCCCGGGCGCGATCCCGTGCAGGTGCAGCTGGCCGTCTGTCTCCATTCGAAGATCGATCTGCTGCTTGTATTCAAGTCTTTTTAAGGCCAGGTAATTCTCGATCATTTGGACCTCCTTGCTCAGCGGGACCTGTTCCGATTCCGACTCATACAGCAAGTAACTCAACAGATCGGATAATTTCAGGATCATTTCCGGCGCTTCCCGGGTACCTCCGTCTATTTCATGATAGATTCTTTGCAGGGAGACAAACAGGACCCGCGGGTGCATCTGCATTTTCAGCAAATGCAGCTTATTCCGGATATTTTCAATGGCCAGCAACTCGTTTTCCCGTTCCCGGAGCCAATAATCTTTCATGATCTTAATGATG
>Ga0302325_10004745_pt1 | contig 31280 bp, 30 predicted proteins | sample Palsa_T0_2_FD_201948 | JGI IMG/M metagenome (GOLD analysis project Ga0302325, IMG submission 201948) | Peat permafrost microbial communities from Stordalen Mire near Abisko, Sweden - Palsa_T0_2 | ecosystem: Environmental > Terrestrial > Soil > Palsa > Peat permafrost | place: Sweden: Abisko... | reverse complement strand
GCGCGCGCCCGCTTCGTAGATGCGGCGGATGACCCCCTTGCCGTCGTCGTCGTTGGGATGAGCTTTGCCCGCGAATACGAACTGCAGCGGGCCCACGCGTTCGGCCAGTTCCGCCAGACGCTCCACGTCCCAGAACGCGAGGTAGCCGCGCTTGTACTCGGCCGCGCGGCGCGCGAACGCGATCGTAAAGCGGCTCGGATCGAGCGCGACCCCGGTCCGCCGCCTGACCTCGACGAAAAAATCGTCCTTGGCCGCGCGGTGCGCGACTGCGATGTCTTCGACCGGAACGCCGACCACGTGCCGCAGGTAGGCGTTGTCGTGGCGCCAGTTGGCCACGTAGCGGTCGAAGAGGATTCGGAAGGCCGGCGAAGTCCAGCGGCCGGCATGAACGCCGTTCGTGATCGCGGCGATCGCATCGCCCGGAAACAATTTGCGCGAGACCTCGCCGTGGCGCATCGCGACACCGTTGACGAAATGCGAGCCGCGCAGGGCCAACTGCGTCATGTTGACCGTTCCGTCGCGGTTGCCGCCGATCTTCTCGATCAGTCGCGCGCGCGTTTCGCCGACGACTTCGGCGGTCATTGCCGGATCGAAGCGATCGTGGCCCGCCGGAACCGGCGTGTGGGTCGTGAACGCGAAGCGCCGGCGCACGCTTGCGATATCGTCGCTGGTGACGTCGAGGTGTTGGCGCGAACCCAAGCGAGCCTCGAGCAGGGCCGGCACCAGCAGCGCCGAGTGCCCCTCGTTCATGTGAAAGGTGCCGATACCGTCGGCGATGCCAAGCGCTTCGAGCAGCGCAAAGCCACCGTAGCCGAGCACCGTCTCCTGGCACAGGCGGTAGCGGTTGTCGCCGCCGTACAGGCGCGCCGTTAGCGCGCGGTCGCGCGGATCGTTTCGTTCCTGGTCCGTATCGAGCAAGTAGACCGGCACGACCGCGCCGCTGGCGCCGACCAGGTCGTAGCGCCAAGCGCCGACGTGGACGGTCCGGCCCTCGACCTGGACCGTGACGGTGCGGTCGACGCCCGCCATGCGGGTGCGCGGGTCCCAGACCTCGCCCGACTCGGTCTGGTTACCGCTTGCATCGAGGTGCTGCACGAAGTACCCGAAGTGGTACAGCAGGGTCACGCCGACCATCGGCAGCTCGAGGTCCGCGGCCGACAGCAGCATGTCGCCGGCCAAGATCCCGAGGCCACCGCTGTACGTAGGCAGGGCCGGATCGAGGGCGATTTCCATCGAGAAGTAGGCGATGCGGGGGGCTTTGCCGCCGGCCGGCTCGACGGCGCGGAGCCGCGTTTCAGGGGAGCGCTCGTGAGCACCGGAGCGGGACGCAGGGGTCATCTACCAAGTATTCGGCCGCGCTTGGCAAAGGCCGCTGCGCGACGGGCGTCACTCCTTTTGTCGAACGGGCCGCGCGCCACGCTTTGTGACTTGCCAGGATAGCCGAGGCCAGCTATGCTTGATACGTTGGCCAATTGGCTAACACGAAGGAAGACCGTCATGACTTTTGATCAATGGATCGACGCGGTCAACGCTGAGGTCCGGAGTCGGCTCGGCGACCAGGTTCGCACCGAGGAGCTTTCCTGGGACTCGGCGATGTGGGTCAGCAAGAGCGGCACAGCGGTGGCGTCGCTGGCCGACGAAGATGCCTCGGTAGCGAAGCTGTACTTCGATGGCGGCGACAAGATGTCGCTGGCGTTTCAAAAGCCCGAGGGTGCTCCCGAGATCGTGAGCACCACGATCGCCCGCCGCCTCCGGCCTTAGCCAACGGGCCGCGGCCCGGCTTAGCCGCCTGTCCAATGCGGCGGGACGGTTACTCGCCGTACGCTTCGGGCCATGGACAATTTCGAGTCCGTCCGCTGGCTTGCCGACTCCGTTTCCCCCTTGAGCTCCAAATTCGGTGACCGGCTGAGCCTATTGCGCGAACGGAATTGCGTGCAGTGGTCCTGCGACGGACACGCGGCGATCGTCGAATTCCAGCCCGGCAACGAACTGCGCGCCACCTTCGTGGCCGCGCCCGTCATCGACGGAGTCTCGTCCCGTCCGGTATCCGCCGTGTATCGCGCGCGCTCGCGAAGCTACCGGCTGACCCGCGAAGGCAGCAGTCACATGGTGGCCGACATGATCGCTTTTTTCTCGGGCATCCGGGAACCGCGCTTTACCTTTGTCAATGCGCTCTACGGCGGCTAGCTAGTTCGGCTTTCGATCGGGCTTCAGGATCAAGCGGCCGACAACATGGCCGGCTTTGAGGTCGGCGAGGGCGTCGTCGGCTTCGGCTAGCGGGCGGGTCGCGACCGGCAGCGGACGCAGGGCACCGGCTCGAGCGAGTCCGGCCAGCTCCAGCATGTCCGCTAGCGACCCGACGTAGGATCCCTGGAGGTGCAGCGCGCGCAGGGCCAGCATCGGCAGCGGTAGTGCGAGGGCACCCCCGAGCAGCCCGACGCTGACGATCTTGCCGCCCATGGTGAGATTCTCGAACGCCAGGGCCGCGGTGGCGCTCGCACCGACGAAATCGACGGCAGCGTGCAGACGGCCGCCGCAGCGCGAGGCAAAGTCGCGCGGGCCCCCGAGGCTGGCCGGATCGATCGCGATCCGCGCCCCTGCCTCGAGCGCCGCGGCGCGGCGCGAAGCGTCCAGCTCCACCACGATCGGTGCTATTGCGGTAACCCGTTCCGCCAGGGCGATTGCGGCGAGTCCCACGCCGCCGGCGCCGAAAATTGCCAAACGGTCCCCAGGCTCGAGTGGCAAAGCCTTCTTCAGCGCCGCGTACGCCGTTAGGCCCGAGCATGCGAGCGTGCAAGCAAATTCTTCGTCGACGCCGCCGAAATCGATCAGGTAGCGCGGATGCGGGAGCAGCACGTACTCGGCGTACCCGCCGAGCGCGGAGATGCCGAGCGCTCGCGGGCGCGTGCAGAGCTGTTCGTCGCCGCGCGCGCAGATGGCGCACGCCCCGCAACCGATCCACGGGTACGCGATCCGGCGCGCGCCTAGCTCGAGGCCACGCGCGTCCGGTCCGGTCGCTGCGACCTCGCCCGCGATTTCGTGTCCGAGCACATGCGGAAGGGTCGCGACGCCGCGCGGCACCGGCAACTTCTTCCCACCGCCGAGATCGTAGTATCCATCGCGCAAATGAATGTCGGAATGACACACTCCGCACGAAGTCACGCGCAGCAGCACTTCGCTGCCGCGCGGTTCCGGCAGGTCGCGCCGCGCCGCTTGCAACGGCGCACCGAACGCCACCAGCTCGTAGGACAGCATGCGCGATAGCGCTAGGGCGCCGGGCTGATCTTCCGGTATGCCGACATCAGCGGGCCTTCGATCAGCCTGCAAAGAGCGATCAGGGGACGCTGCAAGGCGTTCCGCGCACGATAGCCCTCGTCCAAATCCCAGAGCGGAATGGAAACGGCGTAGATTTTGGTAAAGTTCGCGCACCAGCGCCGCAAGCGATCTTCATCGAAGCCGCGCGCGCGCAAAGCCGAAAGCAGGGCGGCGTCATCGGGCTGCGACGTCGCGATCTGCACGAACTCGTCGGTCGTTAGTCCGAGCCGTTCTAACAGCGCTTTGTCGACCGGCGAGTGCCCCATCAGATAAGCACCAAGCTTGCCGCTTTGACGCATGCGCGCCTTGTCGGCCATGCGCGGCAACCAGCAGATGCCGTCGATCTCGACGTTCCAACGACGCGGCAGGGTCGAAACGCCCGAGCTGGAGGTCGCGCTAGAGATTGTCATGTCGCCGCTTTCCTCATCGGAAGGTCCTCGTCCCGGGCCTAACGCCATTGGCCCTAGCAACCTTAGGGCAAACGTCACGTGTAGCGCATCGTCGAGATGCGGAATCATGGTGTCAGTGATCGCTCGATTGCGTGCGCCCGCCCCCGCGCAAACCAACCAACTGACGGCTGGCCTGCTCGTCGCGGTCGCGGCGGTCTTCGTCGTCGTGCGCCTGTTCGAGGATCCCGCGAGCCCCGCTACGCTCTTACGCGTGGTCGTTTCGCTGATCGCCGTCGGCTTCGTGCTGCTGGCGCGCCGGCAGTCGCTGCTGCGCAAGGCGACGATCTTCTTCACGCTGGAGGCACTCGGCGGCGTGATCGCGTTCGCCTACGTCGACGTACCGTTCGTCGTGAACCACCAGGAGCAAATCGGGCGCTTAGCGGTCGCGATCGCAACGCAGCTGCACCAACGCTAGCCCGCAGGCTGCTTGGGTACCGACGACGCTGGATACCTTTCCGGCCGGCTTTCCCGTACCCCGAGCTTTAGGGACCCGCCGCTTCTGGGTATGAGCCAAGCATGACCTTACGATACTTGCTCTTGCTGATCATCGTTCTGTACGTGGCCTTCGAGCTGTTCGTACCGGCGATGCAGAACCTCTTCGGCTACGGTTTCGGAACGCTGATCGCGCTCTTCATCCTGTGGTATGTGTTCCTCGCGAATCGAGGAGCGATCACACCGCCGCGACCCTAAGGCGCCGCTCGCCCCGGTCGACGCCTGGTCCGAAGCTCCGGATTAGGCCGGCAGATCCTTCGGCCGGTCCGCGTAGATCAGCGTGGGCTGTTCCTTTTTGTCGATGACTTCTTTGTTGATGACGCACTTCTTCACGCCTTGCAGGCTCGGAAGGTCGTACATCACGTCGAGCATCACTTCTTCCAGGATCGAGCGCAGGCCGCGGGCGCCGGTCTTGCGTCCCTGAGCCTTGGTGGCGATCGCGATCAGCGCTTCCTTCGTGAAGGTCAGGTCGACGCCGTCCATGCCCATGATCTTCTGGAACTGGCGGACCAAAGCGTTGCGCGGTTCGACCAAGATGCGCCGCAACGCCAGCTCGTCGAGCGCGTCGAGGGTCACGACGATCGGCAACCGGCCGATGAACTCCGGGATCAAGCCGAACTTCAGTAGATCCTCAGGCATCAGCTGCTGCAAGAGCTTACCCGAGCGCGCGTCCTTCTTCGACTCCGGATTGGAGCGGAAACCGAGCGCGTTCGAGGCCACGCGCGATTCGATGATCTTCTCCAGCCCGTCGAACGCGCCGCCGCAGATGAACAGCACGTTGGTCGTGTCGATCTGGATGAACTCTTGATGCGGGTGCTTACGGCCGCCTTGCGGCGGTACGTTGGCGGTCGTGCCTTCGAGGATCTTGAGCAACGCCTGTTGCACGCCCTCGCCGCTGACGTCGCGCGTGATCGACGGGTTTTCGCTCTTGCGGGCGATCTTGTCGATCTCGTCGATGTAGACGATGCCCTTTTCGGCCCGCTTGACGTCGTAGTCGGCAGCCTGGATCAGCTTGAGCAGGATGTTCTCGACGTCTTCGCCGACGTAACCGGCTTCCGTGAGCGAGGTCGCGTCGGCCATCGCCAGCGGCACGTCGAGGATCTTGGCCAACGTTTGCGCCAAGTAGGTCTTGCCGGAGCCCGTCGGGCCGACCAGCAGGATGTTCGATTTCTGCAACTCGACGTCGTCGGATGAGCTGCCTGCGTTGACGCGCTTGTAGTGGTTGTAGACCGCGACCGCCAGCGCTTTCTTAGCCCGCTCCTGACCGATCACGTACTGGTTGAGAATGTGATTGATCTCTTTCGGCTTGGGAATGTTCCGCAAGCGGACATTCTCGTCGACGTTCTTGTAAAGCTCTTCCTCGATGATTTCGTTACAAAGCTCGATGCACTCGTCGCAAATGTAGACCCCGGGTCCCGCGATCAATTTGCGCACTTGCTCCTGCGACTTGCCGCAGAAGCTGCACTTCAATTGACCTTTTTCATCACCGAATCGGAACACGCGCGATCCTTATCTTATGCAGGTGCCGGTGCGCTCGAGCGCATTTCTTTGTTGAAGATCTGGTCGACGAGCCCGTACTCACGCGCCTCTTCGGCCGTCATGTAGTAGTCGCGGTCGATGTCCTTGAGGATTTGCTCGATGGGTTTCTTCGTCGTGGTCTCGTAGATGCCCGCAAGCATCCGGCGGGTCGCGATCAAATCGCGGGCGGCGATCTCGACGTCGGTCGCCTGGCCGCCGATCTGCTGGACCCAGGGCTGGTGGATCAGGATCTTCGAATGTGGCAGGGCGTAGCGCTTGCCCTGGGTGCCCCCGGTCAGCAGGATCGATCCCATGGAAGCCGCCATCCCGGCGCAGATCGAGGCCACGTCCGGCCGGATCAGCTGCATCGTATCGTAAATCGCGAGGCCCGCCGTGACGCTACCGCCCGGGCTATTGATATACATATCGATGTCTTTATCGGGGTCTTCGCGCTCCAAGAACAGTAGCTGCGCGATCACGAGGTTGGCGAGACCGTCGTCAACGACGCCGCCGACGAAGATGATCCGCTCCTTGAGCAAGCGCGAATAGATATCGAAGGCTCGTTCGCCGCGCGCGCTCTGCTCGACGACCATCGGGACCAGGTGACCCATGACACACTCCTACCGGCGCTCCCCCAAAACCGGGGACTCGTACTAAGACTACGCCCGGGAAGCCACAGTTGCTTCAGACCCCGAGTCGGCCCGACCGAGCGTTCGGGCCCGGCACGGCGAAACCCGTCGGACCGCCGCTCAGGTCGCCGGGCTCGGCGTTTCGCTCACTTTGGCGTGGTCGAGCAAGAACTCGACCGTCTTGGTCCGGACGATTCCGTCGATCAGGCTGCCCAGGTTGGGCCGCAGCATTTCCAAAATCGCCTCGCGCGGCTGGCGGTACTGAAGGCTCAGTTGGGCGACCTCGGCTTCGACGTCGCCTTCGGTGGCTGCGATCTTTTCGGCCTTGGCGATCGCCTCGATCAAGAGCGAGGTCTTTACGCGCGTCTCGGCTTCCGTTCGGTACTCGCTGCGGAGCTGGTCGGCGGTCTTGCCCTGATCCTCGAGGTATTTCGTCCACTGGATCCCCGCTTGCTCGACGTAGCCTTTGGCTTCCGTCAGCAGATGCTCCGCCTCTCGATCGACCAGAACCGCGGGCAACGGGAAATCGGTCGCCTCCAGCAGCTTGCCGATCAACTGCCCGCTCAGTTCGCGCCGCAGCGCCGCGCGCCGGTGCAGCTCGATCCGCTTTCGCAGGTCCTCGCGCAGCGCCGGGACGGTCATCTGGTCGCCGCCGGCGCGCCGGGCAAATTCGTCGTCGAGCGGCGGGAGTTCCGCGACCTTGTTCTCGTGAACGGTCACGCTGAAAACGGCCGTCTTACCGGCCAGCTCGGCCTTCGAGTAGTCGTCGGGAAAGCGTGCTTCGATGCTCTTGGTTTCGCCCGCGCCCATACCGACGATTCCGTCGGCAAAGCCGGGAATGAAGCGCTCGGCGGAGATTTCGGTCGGCTGCTGTTCGGCCGAACCGCCGTCGAAGGCGACGCCGTCGATCGTCCCGAGGTAGTCGATCGTGGGCGTGTCGCCGAGCGCGACCGGCCGGTCGACGGGCACGAGCGCCGCCGACTCCTTGCGCAGGCGCTCGATCGCAGCATCGACGTCCGTGTCCCCGACAGCGGTCGAAGGCCCTTCGAGCGCGAGCCCCTTGTACTCGGGCAACTCGAACTGCGGCCGAACGTACACGGTTGCTCTGACCCGCAACGGCTGCCCCTCTTCCTCGGGCAGCAGTTCCATTTGCGGCCGGTCGACCGGATCCAAGTCGTTTTCCTGCAGGGCCTTGCTGTAGGCGCTCGGCACGACCGCATCCATCGCCCGCTCCTCGATGCCCGCCGTCCCATATTGGGCCTCGAAGATCTTACGCGGTGCCTTCCCCGGCCGAAAGCCCGGTATCCGCACGTTCTTGACCAGGTGCCGGAACGCTCGATCGCGCGCCGCCGCCAACTCCGCCTCATCGATCGAGATCTCCACCTCAACCTGCGTCGGATCAATATGCTTAACAGTAGCGGCGCTCACGGTGTTCTCCTAAGAAACCTCGGCTGGCGTCAGCCGGGGGGCCCACGCCGCGAAGTGGCGTGGGGGGCGCGCAGGTCAGTTTTTTTGGCGACAGTCAAAAAAGCTGACCGGAGCGCCAGGATCAGCGCAACGTGCTGAGCCCTCAAAGCGGAAGACGAGATTCGAACTCGCGACCCTCGCCTTGGCAAGGCGATGCTCTACCACTGAGCTACTTCCGCGGGCGACTGGCGACGTTTCGCCGCCCCAGGGGGAAATACTCCTTGGGCGAGCAGAGACTCGAACTCTGATGGGTTGCCCCACTGGAACCTAAATCCAGCGCGTCTACCAATTCCGCCATTCGCCCTAGAACCCGCGCAGTGTAACGTTTCCGGTTTCGCAGCGTCAAGAGCGATCGCCCACAAACGCCGAGGCGATGCGAGCGGCTACAGGCATCGAGTCGCGGCCGGGCGTACGCTCGGGCCTATGCAGCGATTCGCCTTCGCCCTCGTCGCTTCGATCGCGGCCTGCAGCGCCGTCGCCGAGGCCGCGGACCTCGGCGCGGGTGCCTGCCGTGCCGCTTACGTCGTCCCATACGTGGATCAGTGCGATTTCGATCATGCGAGCATCGAGAAGGACGATTCACGCAGCAACGTCGCGGCAGCTTACATGGCCTGCGATCGCGCACAAACCGAGGCCGGCAACTGCCTCGATTCAAAGGTCAAGCAACTGCACGTGGTGGCGCTGAGCGCGCTCTACCGGGCCGTCTCCGAGCAAGCCGACATCGCCATGTTCGCGGGCCAGTACAAGACCGCAGAAGCGCTGTTGCGAGAGAAGTTGAGCGTCCTCGACATCGCGGCTAAAGAGGGCAAGCCCGCGGACCCGACGATTGCAGCGGAACGCGCCAGCACGCAGACCGATCTCGCGACCTCGCTTGCGGGCCAGTGCACCGAGCGGGCGTACATGGCGGGCGCGCCGGCGCACGCCTTCGCGCACGACCACCGTTACAAGGATCTCGAGAAGATACTCGCCGGGCAGTACGCGCAGTACTCTGCCTGCGCCAACCTCGCGACTTCGCCGCGCAAGCGAGCATACGTGCAATACGTCGCGCTCGTAGCTCTCGAGGAGAGCGGGCGCGCGGCCCAAGCGGCGGGCGATCAAAGCGACGCGAACAAACTGTTCACGGCGTGCCTGGCCGGCACCGCACGTTCGCTGCAGGCGGCATCGTCGTACACCAAGCACTACCTCACGGTGTTGACGCGGCTGTGTGCGGGACGCATGAAAGGTACGTACGGAGTGGATCAACCGCGGCCGCTGGACCGGGAAGGTCAGAGCTTCAAGCCTTTGGCGTTGCCGGCGAGCTAGGTCGCCAGGTCGCACCAATGGCGCATCCAGCGCCGTGCGACACAGCCGCATCCATGCGGCTAGTCGCACCAATGGCGCATCCAGCGCCGTGCGACACAGCCGCATCCATGCGGCTAGGGGCGGACGGGGGCGATACCGGGAAGCGGAGCTGCGACGACCCCGAGCGCGACCAGTTCGCGCAGCAGACGCGCGACCGGCGGCCGGTTCTCCTCGGCTACGAAGAATCCGTCCAGCGTCTTGCCGACCAGCCCGTTCCCGATGGCCGCGACGATAACGAGTTCGATGATCGGAACGATCCGCGCGCGCCGGAATGCATTAGCTTCGCCTTGCAGGGCGGGGTGCGATGCGATGACCTTACGCAGTAGCTCGAGCTTCGCGGCCAGCGAATCGAAGTTCGGATCGTTCTTCGAGAGTTCGAGCCAGGCCAGCAATCGCGCAAACCCGCCTTCGTCGAAAACACTGAAGACGGCATCGATCGCGCGCTCGAGCGGTATCTCGCCGCTCGTGCCCGCCGCAAAGACCTGCGCCATCTCACCGGCGAGTCGCACGGCAACGCGCTGCGCGAGTTGGGATTGCAGTTCGCCGACGCTGCCGAAGTGATAGAGGACGTTGGGGTGGCTCACGCCGGCGCGGGTCGCGACCTCGGTCAGACGCAGTGAATCGGGGCCGCCTTCGATCAGCAGACCCTCAGCCGCGGCGAGAATCGACTCGCGGGCATCCGCGGCATCCAGCCGGCGGCGCTTAGCAGGTTTCGGCGCGGCGTGACGGTCGATCTGCGCACCCATGTCAGGAGCCATGGCCACAGAATACGGCGCCTATCCCAGCTTAACCGTCCACAGTTGAGAAATGTGTCCAAGTCCTAACTTTTTCGTTAGTAGCCGAGGCGATCGACGAACGTGATCTCGGCCGGGCTCGTGGCTCGGCGCTTTCGCTCCTTGGCTCGGTAGAGGGCGGCGTCGGCGCGGACCATCAAGGTCTGGATCTCCCGTCCGTCGCTGGGGTAGCGGCTGGTCCCGATGCTCGTCCCGATCGCCAGCTGCCGGTGCTCGAAGGCGATCGGCTCGTCGAAGGAGGCCCGCAGGCGCGCTGCCATTCGGTCGGCGTCCCGGGCGTGCTCCAGCTGCGGCTGCAGCACGACGAACTCATCGCCGCCGAGGCGCGCGACCGTGTCGCTTTCTCGCACCACGTTGGAGAGCCGGCGGCCCACCTCGCGCAGCACCGCGTCGCCCGCCGCATGCCCGAACCGGTCATTGACCTCCTTGAAGCCGTCGAGGTCGAGAAAGTGGATCGCGAATGGGCGCTCGTAACGCACCGCGCTGGCCAGCACGCGCTGCAGGCGATCCAACAGCAGAACCCGGTTCGGCAGCGCGGTCAGGCCGTCGTGGTAGGCCAACTCGTCCAGCTTGCGACGCTGGCGAAGCCGCTCGATCGTCGCGCCGGCCAGCGACCCGACCAGCCGCAGAAACGAAAGGTCTTCCTCGTTCAGCGGTGCGTCGCGCTTGGCGACGTTTGCAAAGGCGACGAAGCCGTAGAGCGCATCGTCCACGAAGATCGGAACCGTTACGAAACCCGACCAGCCCGGCGGTCCGTCCGGAGTATCGTCGATCCACGGTACCTCGACACCGGCGCCATGCACGACGAGATCGCGCCCCAGCAGCGCCTCACGCACCCAAGCACCCGCCAGCGGAGCGCGGTAGCCGGCCGGGTATCGACCGTCGCCGACGCTGCTTTCGAAGCTGAGCCAGTCGGCCCCGTCGAGTTCCGCCAAGCCGGCCCAGCTGAAATGCAAATCGCGCGCGGCGCGATCGAGCATCGTGGCAATACGATCGCCCGCGCTGTCGCTGCCGAGCGCGACGATCTCGGCCAGGGCACGCGCGCGTTCGCTGTTGCGCGCGGCGCGCCGCAGGATCGACGCAAGCAAGCTCTGCATCACGACGAAAAACAGCATCGAACCAACGGCTAGATCGATTTGCGCGAGGTACCATCCCGCGCTGAACCGCGTGCCGCCGAAGAGCCCGCCCGCGAGAATCTCGACCGACATCGCGATCATGACGACGATCAACCAAAGGTGAACCCGGCGCCTCGTGCCGCAAAAGACGGCGAGTGCCGCCGCCGCGCCAAGACAGACAAGAAACGCGACCGGGACCAGACCCGCCGAGACGATCGCGACCAAGCGCGGGGCAGCCCCGAAGAACGGCGCGAGCGCGGCCCGTCCAAGCGTCGCGAGCGAGATGCAGCCGGCCGCATAGACCACGCAGGCCGCCGAGACGCGAGCGGCCATGCCCATCCGCCAACGTGCCGAGCGCCTCGCCCCACGCTCGACATACACGTACGCGATGACGACGGCCGCAAAGCCGATTCGGGCCGCGGCGGCCAGCCACGGCGCGGTTGGCGGATTAGGGTCGAGCAAGCCCCGGCCAACGAAGACGCCCGGCAAGGTCAAGAAGTAGAGGGCATGCAGCACGCCCAGAAGCGCATAGCCGGCAGCCAGGATTGCGAGCGGCGCGTGCAAGCGGATCCGAAACTGCGCGTAGAGCATCGAGGCGGTGAACAGCGTCGCGGTTACCGCCAGCGTCTGACTACTTGCGACAAACGTCGGAATTGGCGGCGTTGCCAGGTGCGCGAACGGGATCAAGAGCAGCGGACTCGCGATCAAAGTCGCGGCAACGGCGGCAGCCGCGGCCCTTTCGCGCGCGGTCGTGGCATCGTACGCAAACGTGTCGGAGTACGTGCCCCTGGCTCGGCGTGAGATCATCGTCACACTTATTATCGGCGCGGCTCCAGGGTTCGCGAGGGCACAAGCGCCAAGCTGGGCGCATGAAAGCGCTCCTCTGCCATGCCTTCGGCCCGCCGAGCGACCTGAAGATCGAAGAGACGGCCGCTCCAACGCTCGGGGCGACCGGACTACGCCTCGAAGTGCACAGCGCAGGCCTGAACTTCCCCGACGTGCTGATCGTGCAAGGAAAGTACCAGCTGCGGCCGGAGTTCCCGTTCAGTCCCGGTGCGGAGGTCTCCGGTGTGGTGGCCGAGGTCGGCGAGCGCGCCGCCGGATTCGCGGTCGGCGATCGGGTGATGGCGCTTTGCACGACGGGCGGTTTCGCCGAGCAGGTCGTCGTTCACCATGGCTCGGCCTTCAAGATGTCGCCCGGCATGTCGTTCGACTCGGCGGCCGCGCTGCCGCTAACCTACGGCACGACCTACCACGCGCTGGTCGACCGGGCCAAGCTGCAAGCCGGCGAAACGCTGCTCGTGACCGGCGCCGGCGGCGGCGTAGGCATCGCCGCCGTGCAGCTGGGCAAGGCCTTGGGCGCGACGGTTATCGCCGCGGCGGGCTCCGCGGCGAAGCTTGCGGCGGCAAAGGAAGCCGGCGCCGATCACACCCTCGACTATACGAGCGAGAACCTAGCCGACCGGGTCAAGGAACTTACGAAGCAAGCTGGTGCAAACGTCGTTTACGACGCGGTCGGCGGCGACGTCTTCGACGCTTGCCTTCGCTGCGTCGCCTGGGAAGGGCGGCTGCTGGTGATCGGTTTTGCCTCGGGCCGCATTCCCGAGATTCCGGCGAATCGTTTACTCCTCAAAGGCTGCGCAGCCGTCGGCGTCTACTGGGGCGCGTTCGCGGCGCGCGACCCTGCCGCCAACGTTCGCAACTTCGAGCGCCTGTTCGAACTCTACGCGGCCGGGAAGATCGACCCGAGGGTCGGCCGTACGTACGCCCTCGCCGAGGCCGCGCAGGCAATCGCCGACCTCGAGAATCGCGAGATCATCGGAAAGGCCGTAATTCAGGTCCGCCCCTAGCCGGGCGCGCCGTCTGCGTTATCGCAGCGGCGGTAATTTTGCGATCGGAGCATCGAATGCGTAGCGCGTCGTTTCGAGATCGAACTCGCCGCGCGTGTGCCAGGCCCGTAAAATCGCGTCCGGGTCGTAGCCGAAATATTCCGCCAAGCGACAGATATCCGCTCCGCTGATCGAGCCGTTGTCGCGCAGAACTTCGATCGCCGCGACGGCAAGCTCGAGCGCACGCCCTTCGCTCCCCGCGCCGGCAACGCGCCGCACCACTCGTGCCTGCGGGTCGTCTTCCCGCTGGCCGCGCAGCATCATAGCCTTGAGTTCTTCGATATCGGGCTCCATCTTCAGCCGATTATCGGATGACCGCCGTTCGAGCTACATGGCCATGCGTGATGGCAACGTCACCGGCGGCTCGACCAATGTCCCCTGCAGCAGCGCTAAGCGTACCGCAACGACGGCAACGTTCGTGCGCGCTCCGCGAACCACGACTGCGGCCGCCGTTCGGCCTCGGCGCGAGCGAACGCGGCGTACTCGTCGCCGGCACCGAGTTCCGCAAGTTCGATCGCAGCCAGGGCTGCGCGCCAACTGCAATCGGATGCTTTCCATTTCTCGAACGCGGACGAGAAGAGCGCGATCGCGCGCGTGGTGTCGCCTTCGGCGCGACAGACCGTCGCCTCGGCAACCAACTCAATGGTGCGCGCACGGTCGTCGAAGTTCGATGCGTGGCGTTCGTTCACGATTTTGCGGAGGCGCAGAGCGCGCACCAAGACCTGCCGGCCTTTAGCCGGCTGTAACGGTGCGAGTGCCTGCGCGAGCGCAAGCAGTGCGTCGCTGTCCTCTTCGCAGTCCGACCTCGACATCGTGTCGCTCAACCGTTCCGCGTATTCGAGTTCCTCCGCCGCGGTGAGATGCTGACGCAGTTCCCGCGCGAGGTACACCTTGTCGAGAGATGCGATGATCTTGTGCGCCGTAGAAGGCGCGTCCTCGAACGCCGCACGAAAATCGCGCAGCGCCCCGAGGTAGTCGCCGGCCAGCGAGTTCGCCCAACCCAGGGCCCGATGGATCACGAAGCGGTCACGCTTCAAGTCGGCATTCCACGGAACCGCAGCCGCGCGATCGCGCACGAACGCGGCCTCACGCACGTCTCCGCTTTCGCGCGCCAGCAACGCCAAGTTCGCCAGTTGTGCCGCCTTGAAGGCCAGGTCTGGTACGTTACACTCGTCGATCTCTTGGAAGGCCATCTTCAGATAGCAGCGCTGAGCCACGAAATCGCCGCGCGCCGCCGCGACCGCTCCGAGCAGCTGGAAAACGCGAGAGCGCGTATGCGCAAGCGGCGTGACGTGCGGCGCGGAGCCGTACACGGCGGGCGCCGGCGCGAGCGCGCGCGCACAGCCCTCGACGCAGGAATCGAGCTGCCCCATGAGCATCCGCGAGCGTGCCTCGCTGTAGAGATACTCCGCTTCCAGCTCCGGGCATGCGGCCGAAAGAACGTAGGCGCGCGCCTCGTCAAAAGCGCATTCCGCCTCGATGTGCCGGCCCAGCCGCCCGAGGGCGGTCGCGCGCAACATCTGCATTTCGCCGCGCCCATGATGCGAAAGCTCGACCAGCGCATCCAGCGCAACGTTCAGGGCCGATAGCGCCTCAGCCTGACGGCCCAGCCGAATCAGCGCGCGGGCACCCAGCGAAACGGCGCCGCTCGAGGAATGCTGCGCGAGCGCTCCAATGCAGGCCGAAAACCGCCCGTCGCGATACGCGGCAATGGCGGTTTCAAATGACTGCACGCGCGGTTTCAGCCGCGCGATCTTGGCGCTCATCGCAAGGGGCGGAGTGCTCTACGAGCTAGAGGAACTCCTTTTCAGTAACGCCGACCAGTGCGACTAGTCGGGAAGGTTCGGGAAATCGCACGCTGACCATGTCCAAGCGTGCAAGACGTAAGCGACCATCGAATGGAAGGCCGACAAGGCATGGCTGAAATCGAACGTTGCCAACATGACGTGCATTGAAGAGGTCCCTTTCTGGGAGAACGGCGGGGTTGGAGACATACCCTGATGGAGAGGCTACCGGGATATGGGCTGGCTCACAATTCACCGGTAATTCAGAGGCTAGCGGCCCTTGGGCGCAGTCGGATACACCCGATGGTCGCGTAGCCCGCGGGCGAAGGAATCAGACGCGTTGGGCCACATGGCCCTTTTTGTCAAGTGATCTCCGTCACTTTTTTTGGCGCCACGACTATCCGCCGGGCCGCGGGTCGAGCCGGCCAAGCCGGCAGCAGCTCCACCCATGCTGGGCGCCTTCAGCCGGCCGCGCGCTCGCAACCCAGCTTTTCCGGCAGAGGGAAGAAGCCGGACAAATTAGTCAATAGTTGAGCGCCCCAGGGCTGCGTGGCCCGCAAAAAACGGGGTCGCCCGAGACTCAGGCTTCGGTTAGCAGCTCCGAAACGGCGGAAACCGGCACATCGTGCTCGTTGCCCCACGCTTCCCACGTCGCTGCATCGCGCTCGGCAAACGCCCTGATGAGGGCATCCGCGTCGAGCGGGTCGACTCCGAGCGCCTCGCCCAGGCGCGTCACGAAGTGGGGTTCGAGCGCTCCGACTGCGACCCAGCCGGCCTGCGCCCGGTAGAAGCGATAGATCGCGGCGGCCCCGCCAAGGATCCCGGCCTGCCCGGTCATGCCGTGGACGAGCGGCTCGGCGAAAACCGACGCTGCCTCGCGCAGCGAGACGAACTCGCGCGTCGCTGCCCCGCCGCGGGCGCGCCGGAAAAGCGCCGCCAGCGTTGCGCTGACGGCGCGCTCTGCGCCCGCCAGGTCCGCGATCAAGGTTCGAGGGAGCGCCGGCGGCTCGACCAAGCCCAGCTCAGAGACGTAGTTGAGGTCGTGGCCGGTGCGCTCCTCATGCGGCGGCGGGTACCCGACGATTGCCACGTGGATGAGTTCGGGGTGCCGCGCGTGCAACTCGTCCCAGCCGAGGCCGAGGCGCTCGAGTGCTGTCGGCCGGCTCGACGTCAACAGCACGTCGGCCCCAGCCAGCAATTCCTCGAGCGACGCGCGGCCGGCCGCCGCTTTGAGGTCGATGCTCACGACCGTGCAATTCCGGTGCAGCGCCTCGTACCAGTGCGGTGCGGTGCGGGCGAGCGGGTCGCCGGCGGGCGCCTCGATCTTCGTGACGCGTGCACCCAAATCGCGCAGGCGCGCCGCCGCGACCGGGCCCGGCACGTTCGGAGCCAGCGTGACGACTTCGATGCCGGAAAGTGCGTCCATCGGGCGAGCTTACATGCCGCCGCGCAGGTCACCTCGCCGAGTCGCGCGCAACTGCCCCAGACGCACCTCGCATCGCATTGGAGAAAAGACGAATGAGCTTAGCCGGAAAAACGCTCTTCATCAGCGGCGCCAGCCGCGGTATTGGCCTCGCGATTGCCCTGCGTGCAGCGCGCGACGGCGCGAACATCGCGATCGTCGCGAAAACGACCGAGGCGCATCCGAAATTGCCCGGCACGATCTTCACGGCGGCCCAGGAGATCGAACGAGCCGGCGGCGCGGCCTTGCCGATTGCCTGCGACATTCGCTCCGAAGACAAGGTGCGCGAAGCCGTCGAAGCGACGGTCGCGCGTTTCGGCGGGATCGACGTTTGCGTCAACAACGCAAGCGCGATCTCGCTGACTGGGACGCTCGCAACCGAGATGAAACGTTACGACCTGATGCAATCGATCAATACGCGCGGAACCTACGTCTGCTCGCAAGCCACCTTACCGCATCTCAAGAAATCCACGAACGCGCACATCCTGACGCTGTCGCCCCCGCTGGACATGCAGGCAAAGTGGTTCGCCCCGCACGTAGCGTATTCGATCGCGAAGTACGGCATGTCCCTGTGCACGCTCGGGATGGCCCAGGAGTTCCGGCGCGACGGAATTGCCGTCAACTCATTGTGGCCGCTGACGACGATCGACACGGCCGCCGTTCGCAACTTGCTGGGCGGCGACGGCATGGCCAAGTCGAGCCGCACGCCGGAGGTGATGGCGGACGCCGCCTATGCGATCCTGACGCGCCCCGCCCGCGAGTGCACCGGCAACTTCTTCATCGATGAGGAGGTGCTGCGCGCCGAAGGCGTTACCGATTTCGCGAAGTACGCGGCGGGGCCGTCCGACGGGCCGTACTTTGCGGACTTCTTCGTTCCCGACGAAGTGCTGTCGCACACGAAAACGGCGCTGACTCGGTCCTAGCGCCACGGAGGGCGCTGTGCCGACGGCGCCGGATGCGCCATGAGTGAGGCCTAGCCCTCGTTCAGGGTAGCGTGTGGTTCGGGTGGGCCTGCGCCCGCACGCCGTCGGCTTCGAGCCAGCGCTCCAAGTGCTCGACATATTCGGTTCCGAACGTGTCGGTCAAGCAGCGCATGTAGGCCGCGTAAACGTCGCTCTGCCCCGAGACCACGTAGTGCTCGAGGACACGACGGTGGATCGCCATGTAGCCCTCGCGCAACCTCAGGCCGCCGTGTACGAGCGCGACCAGCACCTCGCTCGGCGAGCGCTCGCGATGCAGGGACAGCCGGTCTTCGAACCACTGGTCGAGCGCGCGCGGCAGGCGCACTGAACGGGTCGGCCCCATCGAGCCCGTGCCCTTTTGCCGCGACACTAGGGTCGCTGCCTGTTAGTGCGCGTGTCCGTGCTCGTGCTCGTGTTCGTGCTTGCCCTCTCCCTCGCTGTGGCTGTGCACGGCATCACCGTGTTGGTGGTGCTCGTGGTCGTGATCGTGATCTTTGTGTTCGTGGCCGTGTGCGTGGGTCGTCCCATCGGCGTGTTCGTGCTCGTGCATATGGCTGTCTTTGCGCTCCATCTCAACCTCTCACCCAGCAGCCGGGTGCGCACGCGTTCGGCGAGCGCCGCGGCGCACCCCACCGGTCACCACAGGGCGCCGTCGCCGACGGTGATGTAAAGGATGGGACCGACGCCCCACAAGAGTGCGACCAGCGCCCAAACCAGCTTCTTCCCGCCGTCGATATCGGCACGGCCGATCAGGTTGATCAACATCAGGAGCATCGCGATCGGGTGAAGGATCACCGAGACCAGGATCTCCAGCAGCAGTTTCATCGTCTGTGTTCCTCTCGGTCGGCCCGAAGGGCCGGCGGCCGGCGCCTAAAAGCGCAGGGCCTCCAAATCGGAGGCCCCGCGAAACCCGTGCACCGCGAAGGACTCGAACCTTCAACCAATTGATTAAGAGTCAACTGCTCTACCATTGAGCTAGCGGTGCGCGACGCGCAGAGTTCGCGAAGCGCCAAGACGCGCCCTCCGCTGACGCGCGAGCACGCGGGTGCCCCGCATCTGCCGCCCGAAATAGCCCAGCCTCACTCGTTGGGGAGATTTTCGCTGTGCACGACCCGCAAGCTCCGACGCCCACGCCATCGGCAACCAGACCGGCCGATACACCACCGCCGCCGCCCGTTGCTCCCCAGGCGTACGTCATTCCGGCGCCGAGCCCAACACCCGCTCCGCCCGTTCTGCATAAACCGACGACGGCAGAGATCGCGCAGAACAAGGCCGACAACGACAAGGGCATCGTCCACGGAACCGAGCCGCGGGCACCGAGAACCGCCAACAAAATCGAAGACATGCTGCCGGAGAAGCCGGTCGCCAAGGACGGCGTGGTCGAGCTTGGCAACCTTCGCGTCCAAGCCGACAAATATCCCGAGTTTCGCGAAGCGCTGCTGCACGAATCGAAGGGTCCCCACCCGGACACGCCCTCGATCGTCGAACGGCTCGAAAAGGGGCCGAACAAGACCACGGTCACGATGAACGAAGTTGCCAAGAACCAAATGGATCCGCAAAAGGATGGCAGCGCGGTCGTGCACTGGGACCCCAAGCACATGCACATCGCGTCCAACGACGCAAAGCGCAGCCCGGCGACGCGACTCGCACACGAACTCGATCACGCCGATGAATGGACGCACGACCCGCAGCGACTGTTGCTGAACGCGAACACCAAAGACCCTAAGTTCGGCAACCTCGAAGAGAAGCGCGTCATCACCGGGAGCGAACGCCGTAACGTCAAGGAGCTTGGCGAGGGTCAACGAGAAGACCATGAGCACGGCAAGGGCGACTTCGAGACCAAGAGCGTAACGTCGATCGAGCCGGTCCTCCACCAGACCCGGGGCGGCGTCACGACCGAACTCAAGGACGGTTACTCTCAATCCGGCAAGCTGAGCATGGACGACAAGAACGTCTACCAGGAAATCGGACGCGGCGAAAAGGTCGCCTATCCGCGCGAAGAATTCCAGGGGATGGTCGGCGGGAAAAAGGCGCTGGAGCAGGCAGTCGCCTCTGACAAGCCCTTCAACGTCCAGGTTTCCGGCAACGAGTTCAAGATGGCCGAAGCCCACACGCAAAGCAGAGAGGTTCAGCAGAATGTCCGCTGATGCATCGGCGACCCTCCAAGGCAACGGCCGCGGAACGGCGATCGCAAAACTCACGGTCTACCATCTGGGCCGCCTCATCTTGACGGAGACGGCGCTTTCCGGCGCGGACCTCGAGGCGCATTCGGATACCGAAAAGTTCGAAACGACCGACCGCGCGCTCATCGACGAGACCCTCGCGCGCATCGAAGGCACCGCGCGGACCCCCACCGACGACGTCCTCGACGTGCGCTGGGGCCTCATCTTCAGCGACGCGGACGGCGCGCGCGTTCACACGTTTTACCTCGACAAGTTCGGAACGACCGGCGAACTCGACGGCACGCTCTTCGATCTCGCCGACGAGAGCCTGGTCGATTGGCTGCGCGAACAGTACGGACCCGACGACGTCTTGAGTTGAAACCGAGAGGTCCGCGTTTCGCAGCGCGGACCTCAGCCGGCGCGGCTAAGCTCTTTAGTGAGGCAGACGCCGGGCCGCCGAGCCCTGCTCCGAACTTGCGTGAGACGCTGCGCTCGAAGATCCGCGCTCGCCCCGCGGCAGGTGCAGCACGATGTTCGGAGCCGTACCACCGCTTGGGACGCCGAACGCCGGCCGGCTTTGCGACGGCTTCGTTCCTCCAGCGAGGTGGACGGGAGTCCCGGGCGACACGACGGTTGCCCAAGGCAGCGCCATCCCGAGCGGGAAAACGCCGAACAGCGATTGGCTCGGCAACCCTGATTGGAATCCGCTCGTCGCGTCGGCGCAGGACGGCGTCGTAAAGGACCGCATAACCTGGTTCGCGTCGCCCCAGAACTGCGCGCCGAGCGGCGGCGCGCCGTAGGTGCAGATGCTAACCGCACTCGGACCGGGTGCTTCGCTCCCACGCAGGGCATCGGAGGCATCGCTCGCACCAGCAAGCCGCTGCCCGATCTGCGCCGGGGGCGGCTGCACAGCGTCAGGGTCGATCGCCCAAAGGTCGATCATGGCCAGCACGGCGAGATGAAGCATATCGAAACTCCAGGCGGGTTTAAATGAACAGACGACGGCCGGCGCCCGTCACGCGCCCTTGAGCCCGCGCACGGCGCTCTCCTGCTCGTCCGGTGTTCCCGCCTGCGACCCCAAACGTCCAGGTCGTGCATCTCGAACGTTCCCACGGCACCTTTACGGAAGAGAAAGCAACCGGCCAAGGGGCCATCAAGCCGGGAAGAAATGCTGGTGCGCCCTCCGGGACTCGAACCCGGAACCAGCGGATTAAAAGTCCGATGCTCTACCATTGAGCTAAAGGCGCGCGCTGTATTCTACTGGTTTTCTGTTCCGCTTTTGAAAAGCATTTTCATGGGCGCCCATCGGGTTCCCCATTCGCTTCTCGGATGATGTACCCGGAGCCGATTCACAGACCCTTGGCGCGCGCGGCGTCGAGTGCGTGAACCCGCTCGGCGGCCTCCCGTTGCATGCTTGGGCAATGCGGACCCTGGTTATGCTTCTATCTCGCCGCAACTGCCGGCGAGGGCGCGCAGCCGCACGAACCGCCCGAGCGGCGCTCCGTTACGCGACCGTCGTGATGAGCCCCGGATCCACAATTGGGAAGGCCAGCCCACTGCGGAGCATGGCGCCGAACTGCTCGGCCGGAATCGGTCTGGCGATGAAGTATCCTTGGGCCTCTTCGCAATGGCGGGCCCGGAGAAATGCCAAATCTTCTGCTGTTTCGACACCTTCCGCAATGACGCGCAGCCCCAGGCTCTGCCCCATGGAGATGATCGCGCTCACGATCGTCGTCTCGTCGGTAGAGTCGGTGATCTGACGAACGAACGACTGGTCGATCTTGAGCGAATCGACCGGAAACCTTCGCAAGTAACTCAAGCTGGAGTAGCCCGTGCCGAAGTCGTCGATCGCGACCTGCACTCCCTGGTCGCGGAGTTTCTTGAGGATCGACGCCGTAACGGCGGGATTTTTCATCAGGACGCTCTCGGTGATCTCCAGTTCGAGAGATCTCGGATCCAGGCGGGTCTCGCTCAGGATTGCGCAGAGGCCTTTGAGGAAGTTTTCGTTGCGAAACTCGATCGCGGAGACGTTGACCGCAATGGTTCCAATCTGCAAGCCGTCGTCCGTCCATGCTTGAGTTTGTCGGCACGCCTCATGCAGAACCCAAGCGCCAATTGCAACGATCAAGCCGGAGTCCTCAGCGATGGGAATAAACTGCGCCGGAGGGACCAATCCTCGAGTGGGATGCGTCCAGCGCAGCAGCGCTTCCGCCCCCGTCATAGCGCCCGTCGACAAGTTGATCTTTGGCTGATAGTGGAGCGTGAACTCGCCTCGTTCCAAAGCGAGCCGAAGATCCTGTTCGATGGATTGGCGTTCCACCGCGCGAACGGTCATTTCCGCCTTGAAAAACTGAAAACCCTGGCGACAATGTTCCTTCGCCTGATACATCGCAGTGTCCGCGTTTTTGATGAGCGTCTCCGCATCGAGGCCGTCGTCGGGATACAGGCTCAAACCAATGCTCGTGGTGATGTGAAGATTGTTGTGGCCCAAGACAAAGGTCTCCGCAAGTGAGGAGAGGAGTCTTTGTGCCGCGATCGCAGCGTCCTCCGGGCGCGTTACTCCCTGAAGCAGCACGACGAATTCATCGCCTCCCTGCCGGCTGACGGTATCCGGGGCGCGGATACAATCGCGCAGTCGATTCGCAACAGACTGTAAGAGCTTGTCGCCTGTTTGATGCCCCAGGGAATCGTTGATGTGTTTAAAGCCGTTCAGATCCATAAAGAGCAACGCGGCTTTGTTCTGGTTGCGCTGCGCTAAGGCGATTGCTTGATCGATCCGGTCGTTCAAGAGCACTCGATTGGGCAGCCCAGTGAGAAAGTCGTGCTGGGCCGAGTGAGCCATTTGTTCAACCATCGCCCGAGCCTCGCTCACATCGCGAAAAACGCAAACTGAGCCGATAACGCGCCCGCCATGGTCGTGGATCGGGGCGACTGAGTCCTCGATCAATATCTTGGATCCGTCTCGCCGGATAAGCGCGCTGTTGCTCGGCAGGTTTCCCGATTGATTCTTGTTGGCAGCATTCACCATCGGATCCGGAATCGGCATGTGAGTGTCGGCGTTCACAATTTGAAACACCTCGGCCAGCGGCCGGCCAAGCACGTCCTTTAGCGACCAGCCGGTCATTTCTTCCGCCACGACATTTAGGAATCTGACGTTACCGGAAATGTCGGTGCTGATAACGGCATCGCCAATGCAGTCGAGCGTCACCTGCGCGCGCTCCTTTTCCTCGAACAAGGTTTCTTCGATGACCTTACGCTCCACGGCGTAGCGAAGTGCACGGACGAGTTCTCGCGGCTCGATCTGGCCCTTGATGAGGTAGTCCTGGGCGCCTTCCTGCAGGGCCTGTATGGCCATCGACTCGTCGTCCAGGCCTGACAGCACCACCAGCGGGACATCGGGCGCAGCGGCATGCGCTCGGCGTACCGCGTCCAGCCCTTGCGCATCGGGCAAACCGAGGTCGAGAAGGATTATGTCGGCGGACCGAGTGCCAAGAAACCTCTCGGCGTCCTTCATGCATTCGACGTGCCTGAATTCGATGCTCGGAGAACCTTGCTCTTTGAACATTTCCTGAATTAAGCGGGCGTCGCCTGGATTGTCTTCAATCAGGAGGATGAATTCGATCGGCCCGCGGCTCATCTGTTTTATCTTCGCCGCGGCAAGCTGACCCGAGTCAGCCAGAAGTCATTGATGCTCTTCACCACCGCTTCGAATTCTTCCAGATGCACCGGTTTCGTGAGGTAGCAGTTCGCCTGAAGCTGGTAGCTTCGCAAGATGTCCGCCTCGGCGTCGGATGTGGTCAGAATGATGGTCGGGATCGTTCTTAGGTTCTCGTCGCTCTTGATGGCTGCCAGCACCTCACGGCCATCCATCTTAGGCAAGTTCAAGTCCAGCAGAATGAAATCCGGACGAGCGGCGTCTGCGTGGGCTCCTTGCCGCGTCAGGAATGCCATCGCCTCCATGCCATCGGTGGCCACATGCAATCGGATAGCCCTGTTCGCCTCGCGGAACGCTTCTCTAGTCAGCCGGACATCTCCGGGGCTGTCTTCGACCAACAGAACTTCTATCGACATTTGTGCTCCTGCGCGGACGCTCACGACCTTGGCTCGCTTGCTGCCAAATCAAAGTGAAACGTCGATCCGTGCCCCGGCTCCGACTCAACGGATATGGTCCCGCCGTGCCGCTCGACAATCTTCTTGCAGATGGCCAATCCCATGCCGGTGCCGTCGTATTCGTCCCGTTTGTGCAGGCGTTGGAACATGCCAAAGATCCGTTCAAAGTACTGCGACTCGATTCCCAACCCACTGTCCTGCACGGAGAACATCCACTTCGGTGCGCCATTCTTGGCGGCGGAGATGTGTACGTGTGGAACTCCAGCTCCTTGGTACTTGATCGCGTTGCCAACCAGGTTCTGAAATAACTGGACTAGTTGGACCTCGTCCGCCACTACCTCAGGTAACGGACCATGCGTCACGAGCGCGCCGCTCTCTTCAACCGCGCCGCTCAGGCTAAGGAGCGCCTGCTGGAGAGCCCTGTCGCTCGGGACGCCGAGCAGTTCCAATCCCGTTTTCCCGACGCGCGAATAGGTTAGCAGATCCTGGATGAGCCGTTGCATTCGGTTTACTCCATCCACTGCGAAAGCGATGAACTCGTCGGCATCGGAGTCCAGTTTTCCCTTATACCGCTTGGAGAGGAGCTGCGTATAGCTGGCCATTATCCTCAAAGGTTCCTGCAAATCGTGGGAGGCAACATAGGCGAACTGCTCCAGCTCTTCATTCGAGCGGTTCAATTCCTCGATTTTCACAACCAGATTTGCTTCGGCTTCCTTGCGTACGGTGATGTCCCGGATCGCCGCCGTTACCAAGGTTTCGCCGGCGCTTTCCAACGGACTGAGCATAATCTCGATGGGAAACGTGCTTCCATTCCTGCGCAGCCCATTGAGTTCGATTCCCATCCCGATCTGCTGCGCCAGCGCCTCGGCGGCGGTACGGGTTCCGTCTGCGATCAGCCGCTCTGCGAAGCCCTCCGGAATGATGTTCGTCACCTTCTGGCCTACGAGTTCGTCGCGGCGGTAGCCAAACTGCTTCTCCGCCTGGGCATTGAGCAAGAAGATTTCCCCGGCTTGATTTACGACCACCATGCCATCCGGAGCCGCCTCCAATAGTCCGCGATATCTGCCCTCGACCTGCCCCAGGCGATTTTCGGCCTCTTTGCGCGCCGTGATATCGCGGATCGCCGCCGTCACCAGTACGCCTTCGTCGCTTTGCAGCGGACTGAGCATGATCTCGATCGGAAACTCGCTTCCGTCCTTGCGCTTGCCGGTCAGCTCGATCCCGGTGCCGATCTGCTGCGCCAACGCCTCGGCGGCGGTGCGGGTTCCGTCGGCAATTAGCCGTTCCGCAAAGCCGTTGGGAATGATCCTTTTCACCTTCTGTCCGATCAGCTCGTCACGCCAGTAGCGGAACTGCTTTTCGGCGCGGGCGTTCAACAAGACGATTTCGCCGCGTCCATTCACGACGACCATGCCATCCGGAGCCGCTTCAAGCAGCCCGCGATATCGGCCCTCCATCTGGGCCAGGTGCCGTTCCGCGTCCTTGCGCACGGTGATGTCACGGATCGCCGCGGTCACGAGAATCCCCTCGGCGCTCTCAAGCGGACTGAGCATGATCTCGATTGGAAACTCGCTCTGGTCCCGTCGGCGCCCGATAAGCTCGATTCCCGTGCCAATCTGTTGCGCCAGCGCCTCGGCCGCGGTACGGGTCCCGTCTGCGATCAGCCGCTCCGCGAAACCCTCCGGAATGATGCCCTTCACCGGCTGGCCTATCAACTCGTCGCGGCTATATCCAAATTGGTTTTCCGCCTGGACATTCAAGAGCACGATCTCTCCGTCCGTATCGACGACCACCATCGCATCCGGAGCCGCTTCCAACAGGCCCCGATACCTGGCCTCCAACTGCACCAGATGCTCTCGCTCGGCTCTGCGGGTGGTGACGTCGCGGGTCGCGCCGGCAACAAGCTCCACGGTCCCGCCAATACCGATGACTCCGGAGAAAATGTACTCGTAATACCCGGCAACCCCGCACGGGCTCGTGTATGCCGTCTCATCTGCGATTCGTTCACCGGTGGCAAAGACTTCCTGAATTTGCCGCTGCAGCCGCGCCGCGATTTCGTCGGGATATTTCAAGTCGAAGAAGTTCTTCCCCAGCGCTTCTTCAAGTGTCAGGCCCCACAACTCGAGCAAGGGCCGGTTCGCATACAGAAAACGTCCATCGCGATCGAAGGCGTACGCGAAGTCGGCAAAGGAAGAAAGCATCATGTCGAGGACACGCCATCGTTGCTGTTGCTGCAGCAACTGCTCCGGCGTCGCTACCTCGGCGAGCTTCGGTTCCGCAAGATTCCCGTCGCTACGGAGACCGGCCGGTTGCGCAACAGCGCGGGCTCTAGATGGCATTCTCTTGGCAGCCTCGATACCGGAGTCGTCGTGGAGCCGATTGGGGAGCTTCTATCCCGACCGGTCTTTCGTTTGTGGACCTTCGAGCGTCTCGTGGCTTGCCCGCGAGAATGTTCCACCCTCAGTGAAATAGGTATCGGCCACTATCACAACAACGTAACCCCATCCACGTGGACGAGTTCGCGCGATATCGCAAAAACCGTCGCTACGTACCGAAAGCGACCATTTTCGCAACGGAGTTGCAGCATTAGTCGCGCAATCGGATTCCAAAATACCGGATTGCAGTTAGTGGGTAGTACGATTTGTTTTTTTCAACGTGCCGCCCGGATTCAAATGAACTCGGACGATCAGGTTGGTGTTGTCGTCCGCCGCGCACATCGTGCCGCAGGAGTCTAGCGCCACTGGCGCCTCGTTGAGATTCCCAGGCGGATTCGGATCAGGGCGCGCGACGTTTTCGTCGCGTAGGGCGAACGGCACCGCCGGGCAGGGGTCTGCGAAGGCTTAGGCGCCTGGCTGCCGGCCAGGGTCGCCGGGCGCCCCGGCCGCGCGACCTCGCTCCGGTGGACCGTCTCCGATCCCGCCGGCGCGCGCCTCGGTCCGCGCCCTCCGCCATCGACCCGAGCGGCGCTCCCTCGTCTGCACCGCCACTGGGCAGTGCGAGGTCGCGACGCGAATTCGTTGGGGTGACGAACGGGGCTCGAACCCGCGACCTCCGGAGTCACAGTCCAGCGCTCTAACCAACTGAGCTACCGTCACCAAGTCCATATCGAATCGCGCCCGGAGGGAATCGAACCCCCATCTTCGAGTTTAGAAGACTCGTGCCTTATCCATTAGACCACGGGCGCCCAGGCACGACTCGGCCCTTTCAACCGAGCCGGCCGGCACTTCCTCGTTTTGGGGGCCTCGGTTGCGCCTTCGTTATATAATTCTCAGGGCAGGGGGGCTCGCAAGGAGCCGCATGCCGGGATGTAGCTCAGCTTGGTTAGAGCGCTCGCCTTGGGCGCGAGAGGTTCGCAGGTTCGAATCCTGTCATCCCGATTTCGCTTTTCCGCGCTCCGCCGCAGCACTTCACTCGGCCGCGTTGTGGAATTCGATAGCCCCCAGGAGCGCTGCGACCGCGCGCCCGCGATGGCTGACACGGTTCTTCTCATCTTCGCTCAGCTCGGCGAAAGATCTCGCAGCCGGCGGGTACCAGAACGCCGGGTCGTAGGAGAACCCGGCGCTCCCCCGATCTTCGCCGTTAATCGCTCCGGCGACGTCGCTCTGCACCGCAACGGCCTCGCCAGTCGCCGAAATGAAATGCAACGCGCATACGAAACGGGCGCTACGATCGGGCGAACCGGCGGCGGCCAGTTCCGCGCGCAGCAGTGCCCGCCGCTCGGGCCAGGTTGCATCGTCGCCCCCGTAGCGCGCGGAGCACACGCCAGGCCGGCCGCCGAGCGCAGCCACTTCGATGCCGGAGTCGTCCCCGAGCACGGCGGCCGGCCGGCCCTCGGCGAGCAGTTGCGCGCGTAAGCGCTCGGCCTTGAGTGCCGCGTTTGCAGCGTACGAGGTGTCGCCTTCCGCGACGTCCTCGTAGCCGGCATACGTCTCGAGCTGCCAGCCGCTGCCGGCGAACAGGGCGTGCAATTCGCGAACCTTTCCGGCGTTCTTCGTTGCGACGTAGACGAGCGGCATCGCGAACTACAGGATCTTCGCGGCGATCCGATAGCTCGTCCCACGAAAGAAAGCCAGGACCGTCCCGTCTTCGTTCGTGACCTCGATGTCGTAGACGCCGGTGCGGCCGCCGAGCGCACGCTCTCGCGCGGTCGCAACCAGCCGCGCGCCAAGCGGGGAGGGGCCGGCAAACGAGATCGAGCAGTTCAGCGCTACGCAGGCGTCGTTGCGCGAGTTGCAGGCGTATGCGAAGGCAGCGTCGGCCAGGCCGAAGACGTAAGCGCCGTGGCAGATGTCGTGCCCGTTCAGCATGTCACTGCGAACGACGAATGCTACGCGAGAGAAGCCGGCTCGCGCTTCGAGCACTTCGATACCCATCGTATGCGCCGCACGGTCTCGTTCGTACATCGCCGCGACCACACGGGCCGCGAGTTCGTCTTCCTCGCTCACGCATTGCGGCATTGCCCACGCGGCGAGGCGACCCTTTCACGAGAGGGAGCTTCGCGCGCTGCCCGAACGGTCGGCCACCAATGCCGGCAGGCCGCTTGCAGCCGCTCCTGGGCATGAAGCCCCCGCTAGCTCCGCCGTGACGGTGCGTCAGTTGCTCCGTATTTTTGGCCGCGTGCAGGCCGTCGGATTTCGCGATCGCGTTCTGGACATCGCCGAATGCTATCGAGTCGCTGGTTCCGTGCGCAACCTGCGCTCCGGTGAGATCCTCGAAGTCGACGCCGAAGGCGAGCCCGCCGAGGTCGAGCGCTTCTTCGCCGACGTTTTGGCGCACCCGCCGACCTTCGCTCGCGTCGAGCGTGTCGAACGGGAAACGCTCGCGCCGCGCGGAGCGTCGGGATTCAGCCGAGCGCCGACGGCGTGATCGCGTTTCTCGGCCGTTCCGGCGCTTAGGTCGCCGGTGACGGCTTCGCCGGCCCGGCGGCCGGCGCCGGAGAGAGCGGGGCCGGCGCAGGCGCCGGCACGGAAGCGAGCGGTGCAGGCGAACTGTAGATCGGCATCGGGTCGACGCCGTGGATCGCGAGGTCGCCGCCTTCCATCTCCGGATTGCTGGCACGCAAAGGAACCACGAACGAGATCAACTTGAGTACGATGAACGTCATGATCACGTCGAACACGATGATCGCTGCGGCGCCTTCGCCCTGATGGATGAACTGCGTCCAGCCGCCGCCGTAGAACAGACCGCTGACGTACACGTCCGGGGTTGGGTTCTTTCCCTTCGTGGCCGTCGAATAGTACTCGATCATCGCAGGGTTCGCGACGAGGCCCACCATCATGCCGCCGACGAGGCCGGCCACGCCATGCGTGTGCAGGACGCCGAACGTATCGTCGACCCTTTTCAGGAGTGCCATCTGGCCCAGCTTGTTGAGCGTGAACCACGAGATGCTGCCTGCGAAAAGCCCGACCGCGAGTGCGCCGTAGCCGTCGACGTAACCGGCAGCCGGCGTGATGCCGACCAGGCCGGCGATCATGCCGTTGATCATCGAAACCGCATTGGGCTTGCCGATCGCGAACATGTCGAGCACGAGCCACACCAGTAACGACATCGCGGTTGCAACGTTGGTGTTGAGCACGGCCGCTCCGGCGTCCGGGTTCGCGTAATATGGGTCGCCGCCATTGAAGCCATTCCAGCCGAGCCACAGGATGCCGGCGCCCGCGAAGGCCATGATCAAGTTGTTGGGTTCGAAATCCTTACGGTCTTCGAGCAGGCGCGGGCCTACCACGGCCGCTGCAGTGAAGCCGGATACACCAGCCGCCAGGTGGATGACGTAGCCGCCCGAGTAGTCGACTGCGCCGAGTTGCGCGAGCCAGCCGCCGCCCCAAATCCAAAACGCACCAACGGAATAAACGATCACGCTCCAAACCGGAACGAAGATCATCCAGGCCTTGAAGTTCATGCGTCCGAACACGGAGCCCGCAATGAGGATCGGTGTGATCGCCGCGAACACGAATTGGAAATAGATCATCGCGGCGCCTGGGAAATGCAGCGCCGGCATGCCCGAGGTGGCGAGCGGGATGACCGCCTGCCCCGTCTCCGATAGCGCACCAAGGGCGGGCCTGGGAATGCCGACCCAATTGGTCAGGATGCCCGGCGCGGTTTCGCCGAAGGCGATGTTGTAGCCGCAGAGCATCCAAACCATCAAGACAGCCGAGAACGCGTAAAACACCATCACGGCGGAATTGAGCGCCCACTTCTTCTTGACCAAACCGCCGTACAAGATGGCGAGGCCAGGAATACTCTGCAAACCGACAAACGTCGCCGCGGTCAACTGCCACGCGGTATCGCCTGAATCTACCCACTTCGGCGCTTCGACGAACGGACCAGCATCGGCTAAAAACAAAAAAACCTCCCTCGTCCGAACGAGCGTTTGGAGCTAAGCGTAGCCGGAGCGGTGGACCGGCGCATTAGACAAGCGGCGAACTTGCGGACCGCGATATTGTGCATAACGTTTGCGTCACGCGCAAAGCCAACGAAGTCGCAGGCGCGAGCGTGCAGAACGCACGAATGCCGAGGAACCTCCTCGGCATTCGTGTCCATCTGGTATCGGAGCGGCTTACCTGCGACCTAGCCCGGAGAATCTCCGTGCAACTCGGCACGCTATGCGCTACTCGAAATCGCTAGGCGCTTAGGCGCTCTCCGCTATGGTGCCCCGGTGGATCTTGCGAGATAAATCGCCCTCCTCGGTGGCTCTGGGAACAATTCCGTCTCGAGACGTGGCCCGATTATACTGCGCCGCCCGAGTCGTGTAAAGTGCTCGCAAACACCGTGGAGGGAGTGTCGTAGCACTTCCGGCAAGTATGGTACGCATGGAGAAAATCGCGCCCGCGACGCTCCCGCTCGATGCAGAGCGCGCGCTCGTTCTGCTCCGCAACATGCTGCTGCAGCGAGCGGTCGACACGCGCGGCTTTCAACTCAATCGGCAAGGCAAGATCGCAATCGCCATGGGCTCGGAAGGCCACGAAGCGGTACAAGCGGGGACCGGCCTCGCGTTCGAGCGCGGACGCGACATCCTCTATCCATACTACCGCAATACAGGATTGATTCTTGCTTGCGGCTTCCCGCTCGTCGATCTGTTTCGTTCGCAGTTCGCACGCGCGACCGATCGGACCAAGGGCCGCCAGATCATCAACCACGTCACGGCGCACGACCTCGGCATCGCCTCGATCAGCTCGATCATCGCGGCACAATGCACGCACGCAGCCGGCGCGGCCTACGCGCTCAAAGTACGGCGCGAGGCGGGTCGCGCGGTGTTCTGTCAATTCGGCGAGGGCGCGACCAGTGAGGGCGAGTGGCACGAAGCGATGAACTTCGCAGCCCTGCAACGTTTGCCGATCGTGTTCGTCTGCGAGAACAATCGTTGGGCGATTTCGACGCCGCAGGACAAGCAGATGGCGGTCGAAGACGTCGCCGCGCGCGCGGCCGGCTACGGCATGCAGGGCATCATCGTCGACGGCTTCGACCCGATCGCGGTCTACGAGACCGTTCGGGCCGCGCGTGACCGAGCCGCGGACGGCGGCGGACCGACGCTCGTGGAAGCCAAGTGCTATCGCTTTCTCTCCCACACCACCGACGACGACGACCGCACCTACCGCAGCCGCGAGGAGGTCGAAGCGCAGCGCAAGCTCGACCCACTGCCGCGATACGAGCGCCGCTTGCTCGCTGCCGGCATACTCTCCGAGGACGCCCTCGCCGCGTTGCGCGCCGAGGTCACCGCGACCGTCAACGCGACGACGGATGCCGTCGAGAAGGAACCGCAGCCGGAATCGGCCGACCTTTACGGGAACGTCT
>Ga0302325_10004744_pt1 | contig 31280 bp, 31 predicted proteins | sample Palsa_T0_2_FD_201948 | JGI IMG/M metagenome (GOLD analysis project Ga0302325, IMG submission 201948) | Peat permafrost microbial communities from Stordalen Mire near Abisko, Sweden - Palsa_T0_2 | ecosystem: Environmental > Terrestrial > Soil > Palsa > Peat permafrost | place: Sweden: Abisko... | reverse complement strand
GCGGCGAGGCAGATCTACATTTATGACGGCGTGAAGATCGACTACAACCGCTACAACGGCTGGAACTGGGAGAGCATCCGCAACGACAACTCCTATGGCACGGAGTTCAATCCCAAGATTTGGGTGATGCGCGAGTTCGTCAACTCCGAAGCGAACCATCTCGGCATGCCGCTGCCCAAGGGCCGAGTGCGCTTCTATCGCCGCAACGACGACAGCCAGATGGAATTCACCGGCGAGAATGTGATTGACCACACGCCGCGCGATGAAACCGTTCGCGTCTACACCGGCAGCTCATTCGATCTGGCGGGCGAGCGGAAGCGCACCAACTACACGGTCGACTCAGGCAGGAATTCGGCGACCGAAACCTTTGAGATTCGGGTTCGCAACCACAAGAAAGAACCGGTCGATGTGCGCGTGGTCGAACATCTCTATCGCGGCACGAATTGGGAAATCACAGCTAAATCCGACGACTACCAGAAGAAAGACAGCCAGACCATCGAGTTCCCGGTGGCGATTGCGCCGGACGGAGAGAAGGTCATCACCTACACCGCGCACTACAGCTGGTAAGGATTTTGTAGCCCCGGACGCCTCGTCCGGGTTGCGCGAAGCGCAATGGGGCCACCCGTGCGGCATGGGAGCATCGACGCCTTTCATGCGCGGTGCACACCCTCAGTTCTGTTACGCTGCCACGCCGCTACGCGGCGGGGCGGACGAGGGCGTCCGCCCCTACACGTATTCCCACCGTGGGAATCGTTTGAGCTTTGTCTGTGCCCGATCGATTGCGTGTGACAAACTGCGTGACAGAATAAAGAATGCAATTTTATCGGCGCAATCTGCCGCACCTTCAGAAGGACCGCACACCGCATTTCATCACTTTCGTCACCAAATTCCGCTGGATCATGCCGCCGTCCGCGCGCGCGATTGTGCTTTCTTCGTGCTGCCACGACCATCGATTGAAGTACGAGTTGTACGGAGCCGTTGTCATGCCGGATCACGCGCATCTAATTCTGACTCCTTACGTTGACGAGCAAGCAGGGGAAATCTATTCGCTGGCCGAGATCATGAGAACAATAAAGAGCGCTTCGGCGCATTTGATCAATCGGCAATTGCCCCGACACGGCCCGCTCTGGCAGGAGGAGTCGTTCGATCATGTCTTGCGATCGTCGGAGGGATTGGACGCAAAGGTGGACTACGTTTTGCAGAATCCGGTGCGGAAGGGATTGGTTGGGGATTGGCGGGATTATCCCTGGACATGGCAAAGGCAGCAGCAGGCTGCAGCCGAGATGCGGGTTCGACCGTCACGAACTGTGTAGCCCCGGACGCCTCGTCCGGGGTTGCGCGAAGCGCAATGGGGCCACCCGTGCGGCATGGGAGCATCGACGCCTTTCATGCGCGGTGCACACCCTCAGTTCTGTTACGCTGCCACGCCGCTACGCGGCGGGGCGGACGAGGGCGTCCGCCCCTACACACACGGTTGTGGTACAACTTTCTGTGGTCTTCATGCTGACGGTCCTCCTGCTGACGGCTAGCCGCACTTTCTTCACTTATAATCGATCTCTTCTTTCTATCGCGGGTACTCCATGTTAAGAGCCTTGTTCGTCAATCTTTCTGAGAATCGTGCTCTGCGTAATTTTGCCGAGAGCTCCTCCATCGGACGCCGCGTTTCCGGCCGCTTCGTTGCCGGCACTGAGATTGCCGATGCGGTTCGCGTCACCCAAGCCCTCAACAACGCGGGCATGAGCGTTTCCATCGACAACCTGGGCGAAAACGTCACCAATCCCGACGAGGCCCGGCACAGCGCGCAGCTCTATCACCAGATTCTTGACGCCATCGCCGCCAACGGCCTCAATGCCAACATCAGCCTGAAGCTGACGCACATGGGGCTCGACGTGGACGAAACACTCGCCCGTGAAATCGTCACCGGACTGGTGGCGAAATGCACTTCGATGACGCCGCCGGGCTTTGTACGCGTCGATATGGAGGGTTCTCCCTACACGCAGCGCACGCTCGATTTTGTGCACGAACTGCATCGCATGCCGGGAAACGCGAACAACGTGGGCACGGTGATCCAGTCGTATTTGAAGCGCAGCGAGAGCGACGTGGAAAAGCTGCTGGCGGAAAAGATTCGCATTCGCCTATGCAAGGGCGCGTATAAGGAACCGGCCAGCATCGCGTTCGCCAGCAAGGCCGACGTGGACGCCAACTATGTGAAGCTGATGAAGATTCTGATGACCAGCGGCGTGTACCACGGGCTGGCGACTCACGATTACGCCATCATTCGCGAGGCCAAGGCCTTTGCCAAGCGCGAAAATATTTCTCCCGATTCGTTCGAATTCCAGATGCTGTACGGCATTCGCCGCGACATCCAGCGGAGGCTGGTGCGTGAAGGATGGCGCATGCGCGTCTATGTACCATTCGGCACCGAATGGTATCCATACTTTATGCGGCGTCTGGGCGAGCGCCCGGCGAACGTGTTCTTCATCGCAAGGAATATGCTGAGAAAGTAGGCGCGTGCTAAGCAATGCGGCGCATGCTCGGACTCAGGAAGCAGCGGAGCCGCAAACCGAATACGTAGGTCCTTCGCTCCGCTCAGGATGACAACTCGGGGCTTACTCCTGCGGCGGTGGCCCACCTTCGCCGCCCTCGCCGGCGGGAGCCAGCGGCAGGCGCGATGCGCCGCGAATCATTTCTCGTTCCTGATCCGAGAACATGTCCTTGAAGCGCGGTGAGTCGATGACCTTGTCGCGCTGGTCGGCCGGCATGGTGCGCAAGTCGCGCACTGCAGTGGTGACCATGCGCTGGCGCGCAGGCGGAAGTTGCCGCATCTGGCTGTAGACCTGCCGCGCCTGATTCTTTTGCTCGGGCGTCAGGTGCTCCCAGGTCTCCATGCGGTTCAGCATCTGAATTTGCTGCTGCGGAGGCAGATTCGAAAAATGCTGCAGCCGATTGCGAAGCTGCTGCTGCTGATCGGGCGAAAGACGGCGAAATGCAGGATCATTCTGCAGGGCGCGTTCCTGCTCCGCCGAGGGCAGATCTTTGTAGCGCCGCAGCCAGTCGCCGGCGTGCCCCTGCTGAGCAGCTTGCATCGAATCCTGGGGAGGATGCGACGGCTGCTCGGGATGATTTTGCTGAGGACGGCTCTGTTGAGGATGGCTCTGCGGCGGCGGCGTGTGCTGGGGCGCAGGCGGAGAAGACGAATGCCGCTGCTGCGGCCAACCCCGGAACGCGGACGCGGGAACGGGAATTGCCACCGCAATTGCCAAAATCGCAATCGTTACAGATCCCGCGATGTAGTTGCCCCGTTTCATTTCCCCGTTGTCCCAGCCCGATGCCCCAGCCCGCTACGCAAAAGTCAAGAGCCCGCTGCTCAATGACCAACTGCCAATCGGCTCTTACTGATTGGCCCCCACATTCTGCTGCAGGTCCAGATCGTCGAGCAACTCGAAATCCGAGTACATGTCGTGATTTTTTTCCAGAGCCTGCAGATCGCCGACCGCGGTGCCCGGCCCGGCATCGGCAAACTGGGCAGGCGGGTGAACCGTCTGATTCTGCGTGACGTACACGCCTACGCCGATTCCCAGCAAAACCGTAAAAGCCGCAGCCAGTACCGGACGCCGGAACCAACGCAGCCAGCCAGCCTGCGGTTTGGCCACTTCTTCGCGCAGGCGCGCCTGGAGCCGTACGTCGAAGTACGGCGACGGCTCCGGAGTCTGCCACTCATCGAGCAGCGCCATGGTCGACTGCATCGCCTTCAATTGTTCCGAGCACGCACCGCAGCCGGCCAGATGGCTGCTTTCTTCCGCAGTCGCTTCGCTGAATCCAGCCGCAACATCGGGCATGCGTTCACGAATTTCATCGCACTTCATAACCGCCCCCTTGTATCTTTACTTCACTTCGCCAGTGACGCGTCACACAAAATCATTTCCCGCTATACGAATTCTTTTAACTGTTCCCGCAAAGTTTCATAGGCCCGGAAGAGCAACGACTTGGTCGCAGACTCGCTTTTCTTCAGCACGTCGGCAATCTGCTTGTAATCCATCTGCTGGTACTTGTGCATGATCACTGCCTGCTTCTGCTGCTCGGGCAGCGCCTCCACTTTCTGCCGGATGGCGCGCATGCGCTCGCGCCGCATGATCGCCTGCTCGGCGTTCAGCGTACCGTCAGGCACTTCAAACGTCGTGCCCGTTTCCTGGTCCGGTTCGTCCAGGCTCACCTGCACCTCTGGCCGCTCGTGGCGCGTATCGCGCGCGTGATTCACCGCCAGGTTTGTGGCAATACGATACAGCCAGGTCGTAAACTTTGCACTGGCTTCATACGTCGCGCGCGAACGATACACCCGCAGGAAAACTTCCTGCGCCAAATCTTCCGCCGCCGACGAGTTGCGCGCCATGCGGTACATAAAGCTCACCATGGGCCGCCGGTACTTCTGCACCAGATAGTTGAAAGCCGAGGTATCGCCGGACTTGGCCCGCAACATGATCTCCGCATCTGACGGAGCCTCGCCCCCAGCGGGACCAGCCGGAAACAGGGCGGATACCTGCGAGGTCGGCGCGGTCACCATCAGGTTGCGATTCAGCGCGGCGGTACTCACACTAGTGTCAACCCCATCGTCGCCTGAAAGTTGCGCCTCCTGGCCGTTCCTGGGCTCGTCTGAAACTCTTTGTTCTGAGTCAGATAGGTGCCGTTGCGGCGGTTTGAGCCAGAATGCCATACGAGAAGTGGACTAGCGTGGGCGGTTCCGTCTCCCTGTTCAGGAATTTTGCCCCGCAATTAGCCCTGCTGAAAGGCTATCACGCTAGGCCCCAACGTCAAGGTCCGCAAGAGCCCCACGATGCTCGCAATACGGCCTGGCGGCTAAACCACCTGGCAGGAAGAGTTGGCTGGCGAACTTACTTTGCCTTAGCTTACGGGGCTAAACTCCGGCGTTTCGACGCTGAGCAGCCGGTATGCCTCGTCCATGGTTCGAACCACCTGTAATTCAGGCCGAGTGTCATCACTGAGGAGCTGAAACATGCGCGCCATTCCAAAAAGAAGGTCGAGCGGCGCCACGATGACTCGCACATAACCAGCCGCGATGATGGACGGCCGCGCCGCCAACTCCGGAATACCGGCGCCCGACACAGTAAAGTCGGTCACGTGCGAGAGGTCCCAGATACCGCGACAAGGCGGATGCGATGCCGTAAAGTTGACACCCATCTCGTGGTACGCCAACAGAAGGGTGTCCGTCACTGGACCCTGTAGAGTCCCGCGCAGGATGTTGTTCTTTACGTCAAACTCCAAGACCAGGCCCATGGCACGTTTCCTCCAAATCACCATCTTCGCACGTGTTAGCGGCGGGTGGCCTAAGCTTTTGATCTGGGGGCATCACCAACACGGTGGCGTGCCCCGGCCTTCGCGTTCTTGGCGACGAGCCTGCTCGCCGCCCGCGCTTGCAAAATACGCAAGGATGGCCGCACGCCCCAATACCTTTCCGCAGGCGCTTCGCTATTGAGTCTTGGTCGTCTGAGCTTTGGCCGCCGCTTCCGGGCGAATCAATAACGCGAACCTTGGGAACAGGAACGATCCGGCTGCGTCGTCGATGACATTGACCTGGCCCGTGTAAAAGCCGGGGGAGAGAGAATTCAGCGGCAAATCTAATTGGAAGATGCCCGCTTTTCGATTCCCGGCGTTCAAGTTGCTGAGTTCGACGGTGGAGCTTTCAAACACTTTGACTTTTCCGCGGAAGATGGCGACGCTGCTCATCAGGTGGATAGGAGAACCGGACGCTCCGGTTGGCGAGGGTTGGGGCGTGCCGGTTGGCTGCGGCCAGCGCCCAGGGTCATAGACCTCGTAATAGAGACGCAGATGCTGCGTCGCAGAAAATACATGGGTCACGCTGGGGATGATTTCTTCCCCATCGCGAATCAGCGGGCTTGGAGGCGCGCCTTTCTTCGCGGGCTGCACCTGACTTGTCAGCACAATCGAACTCATCTTCAGCGGCAGCGCCTTGAGATCGGGAACGTTCAGGTCGGTCTCGAACGAACCCATGCTGCCGGTCTGGTTTTCGCGCACCACAAACTTGAGGTGATATTTGCCGGGAGGCAGGTTCACCCCGGTGTCGTATTGCACGTTTTTCTTGCTCACATCGGCCGAAGTATCGACCGCAAGTTTCATGGTGTCGCGAATGCGAGTGATGGGATGGTGTTCGCTGTCGCTGACCAGACCAATCACATCGAGGGTAGCTTTATCGCGGTCGCTGGAACGCGTGAAGGGAATCTGGGAACCGGGCACGACCAAAGAAATGGGAACGGAAAACTTGTTGGCCTCCAGGCGAAAGTAGGCGGTGTTCAGATACAGCGGCAGATCGGTGGTCGGTAACTCGGAGGCAAGTTCATCCTGCAGCTGGAGTTCTTTGTCTTCTTTGGTGGAGTGCTGGTAATCGGCGGGCGCGTAGTAGCCGCGGCGGTAATCGATTTTCACGCCAGGTACGTTCACCTTCACGATGATCCGGCGGTAGCGCCCGTCCCGGGCGGGATTGCTGCTGCGATAACCGAGCAGGTAGTAGCTGGACGTATCCTGCTGCACGCCTTTGAAAACCTGATTGAAATCGTTGTTGTCGAGGAAAGCTTTCCCGCCGGTATCGCTGGCCAGGGTGACCAGAGTTTCCTGGGTGGTGAAGTTGGAGTTGAGCGCGTTGATAGTCGCCTGGCCGGAGTATGCCGACGTTCCGCGCAAGCTCGCATTCTGCGCCTCGCCGCCCGCGACCAGCGCCTGCAGGCCGCGCAGGTCCATGGTGTAGATGGCCATGTTGGAGCGCACGGCGGCGTTGATCGCAGCGCGCAGTTCCGACTGATTCTCAATCCCGGTGCGGTCCATGCCGCTGGAAAAATAAATCAGCGACTTTTTCTGCTGCATGTGCGCCAGCTTTTCCGCGACCGAGCGCAGCGCCTCCAGCCGGCGATCGGTGTTGAAGATGTTGTATTCGGTGTCGTCGGCGGTAAAGGGCTGGCCGGTGTCGGGAGTGCCTTCGGTTGTGCCGGTCGTGCCTTCCTCGAAGCCTTGCCCGCTGCCCGTGCTGAAAGCCTGCAGCTGCTTCTTGAGCAAGTCGTGGTCGGCAGTGAAATCCTGATTGACCAGCAGCGCGCTTCCCAGCGACACAATCGACACCATGTCCGCGGGAACCATCTGGGTATCGACGTAGCGCTCGGCCGCGGTCACGGCGTGATCGATCTCGTCGGGTTCCATGGCCGAGAGATCGAAGAACAAAACGATGAGCCGGCGGTCTTTGAACTGATCTGCAGTTTTCGCAGGAGCCGCGGCTGATGGAGCAGGGGCTCCGGGCGAATTCGGAAGAGGCTGCGCCTGGGCGACATCCTGATTTGCGACGGCATCGACATTCTCAATATCGAAGCTGGAAACTTTCTGCGGCTTGTTGTCTTCAAGAATGGTGAAGTCTTGCGGCTTCAAGTTGGGGACGAGATTTCCGTTTTTGTCCCGTACCGTGACGTTCACCAGCACCATCTCGGATTCAGTGTGAAAAACGTAATCCTGCTGTTGGGCGGGCTGCTGTGCTGGCTGTTGTTGTGCGGGCTGTTGCGCGGGCAGAGACGACCCCAGAAATACGAGCTCGGTCAGCACCGCCAGAATCTTCCGGCTCGCCCGTCGACTTGGATGGAAGGACATCTTCATTTCTCTCGAAACTTTGCTTCAGAAACGAAAGCGCGCAGTCATGGTAATTTGCCGCATCGATCCGACCGCGAGGACTCGCCCGAACGTAGGTGAAGTCACCGAGGTATCGATCGAACTGTAGTTTGGAATGTTGAACACGTTGGTAGCCTGGGCGCGGAATTCCAGCGTGCGGCCTTCACTGAACGGAATCACCTTGGTGAGCGCCATGTCGAATACTTTGCTCCCCGGGCCGATGATGCTGTTGCGGCGCGCGTTGCCGTAGGCCACAATCTGCCCCTGACTGTTTTCGGGAGGCGCGGTGAACGCGTTTTTGTTGAACCATTCCGCGATCGACGGATTCGGCAATGCAATCGACTGCCCCGGCACTACATCGGGACGCAGCGTGCCATTCGTCCCGCCATTAATTTCATCGGCATTGTTCACATAGCGCGGAGTGAACGGAAGCCCGGAAGCGATGGTCCAGTCGCCGCTCCATTGCCAATCGCCAAGAATCGCGCGCCACGGAGTGTTGCCCGTAAGCCAGCGCCGGTCATGCCCGAAGGGCAACTCCCACAGATAATCGGCGGTGAATCGGTGCGTCTGATTGAAGCTGGAGAGTCCGCGCTCGGCCGAAAGATTCAGCGGATTCTGCGCCACGCTGTTGGCCCCGCTTCCGGCGGATGCTCCCGCTCCTCCGCCGGCTGCGCCAGTGCCTCCGGCGCCCAGACCGGGCGAACTGGCAGCGGAAGTCGCGCCGGCTCCGATCGATGAAGCGTCATCGATCGATTTCGAAAAAGTGTATATGCCGCCGACCGAGAAGCCATGTGCCAAGCGTTTTCGCAGACGCACAGAAGCGGCATTCGCCTCGGAGTCGCCGAGCGAGTTTTCGAAGGTGAAGGCTTGCACCGCTTGGATTAAAGTCGTAATGCCGAGCGTGGGCGAGATGGTGCGGTTGGGCGCTTCCAGAATGTCGAGGTTCGTTCCCTTCGTGCCCGTGTAATCGACGTTCAGCAAAATCGTGGGACGAATCTGCTGCTGAATATCGAGATTGCGAATCTGCACGTATCCCCAACGATAGTTCGGATTCACAGCGTAACTATTGGTGATTTCACCGGCGGCAGGCGCTGGGAACCCGCTTTGCAGAGTAAGATCTCCGGCGGTAGGAACCAGCGGCCCGCTCGTCGGCGTAATCACAGACGGTTGAATATTTGTCTCGGCGGTCGAGAACGGAGGTTGAAACGCCATTTGCAGCGCGATGCTCTGATAAGCTCCGGTGTTGTAGTTGATGCCGTATCCGGCGCGGACCACGGTGTTCTTGAATGGCTTCCACGCCAACCCCAGGCGCGGCGCGAAACCTTTACGATCGGGCTGCACCAGGCTGGCGGGCAGGCCGGAGTTATAAGGACAGAGCTGCTGCTCTCCCCCCATACTTTCCGACAGATGCGGACACACGGGCGTAACCGACGGCGCGCCCAGAGCGGGATTCAGCACGCCCGGCGACAAAACCAGATTGGCGATGAGATTGTTTTCTTCCGTCAGCGGTGAGACATATTCATAGCGCACGCCGAGATTGAGCGTGAGGTTGCCGCGCACCTTCCATTCATCTTGCAGATAGAGATCCCAGTAATTGCCGTGGAAGTGGTAGTTATCCTGCCCGAATTGCACCGAAGTCGTCTGAGGATCGCCGAGCAGGAAATCGGCGAAATCAAAACCGGTTCCCGCGACCTGCGAGGCCGGCTGCCCCGGCGTGGTCGCGGTAAATTCTGAAGTGTTATATCCCGTGAAAGTGAACGAGCCGCGCGCGTTGCCGCTGGTTTCGGTGTTGAGCTCGATGCGGCGAAAATCTCCGCCCCAGCGCCAGCTATTTTTTCCGTGCGTGTAGACCACATAGTCGGAAATCGTATAGGTCTGGTTGCGCAGGAGTTGCGGATTGGTATCCGACAGGCCGGAAAAATCTCCGAAGGAAAGGTTGGGCAATCCCCAGTCGAAAGGATTGGTCGAAACGCCGCTGATTCCGAGTCCGCTATCGACGTCGTTGAGAAAGGCGTAGAGATTCTGCGTGTGCGTGCGGCTGCGATTGAAATCGAAGCGCAGGCTGTTAGTGAGTTTGCCGATGGTTTTCACATAACCGACCGGCACGTCGAAGCTGCGAGTGCTGGTGCTGCCGCCCACGCTGGGAAACGGGTTGGTGATGTTGGCGCTCGAGGCGTGATAGTGAAAACCAAAATTCAGGCTGTTGCGCGGCGCTCCGCGGCCGCTTCCGCGCTGTCCGCGCGCGGGCGCGGCGCCGAGGGTGTGATTGATGCGGACGTTCAGGTCGTCGCTGTCGCTGGTGGTCGTGGTGGCGTAGCGAAAATTCTGAAAGTCTCCCGGCAGGTTGGGGCAGGGAATGTATTGCAGCAAGCCCGCGGCGGTTCCACCTCCCGATGATGCCGACCACGGGCAGCTTTGTGAAGCGAAGCCGGGGATGACGTTTCCCGCGAACGGAGAGTTGGTCGCGGGATTAAAAATCTGCACCTGCTGCCCCGCCGCCGGACCGGATGTGTACAGGATGCCGTTGAAATTCCCTTGCCGCTCCTGCAGCGTGGGCACGGTGGAAAACTGCTCGAAGGGATTTTCCCCGCGCTTGCCGTTGTAATTGACGAAGAAAAAGGTCTTGGTGCCGCCGTGATAAATGTGCGGGATGTTGAGCGGGCCGCCGACCGATCCGCCGAAACTGTTCTGCAAATATCCCGGCTGCGTGGGAGGTTCGCCGGTCAGTTCGTAGGGCGCGGCGTTCAACGCCGAATCTCCGATGCCGTAATAGATGGAGCCGTGGGGATGATTGATGTCGAAACCGCGCCGGCCGGTGATGGTCATGGGACGGCCGCCACCTCCGCCGCCAAAGCCTCCCTGCCCGAATCCGCCTCCGCCCCCGCCGAAGCCTCCGCCATTCTGACGAGCGTCATTGATGCGCTGCTGCAGTTCGTCGCCGCTCATCCCGCTCATCGAATTTGAGGCGTTGCCTGAAACCGCGATCGATTCGGTCGCACTATTGGGATCAATCCCCGGAACCGGCATGCCGGAAGGCGCAACCTCATTATTAGGCGCAGCCGCATCTTGGCCGTTCATACTCTGCTGGATGGAAAGATTCTGGAATCCACGCTGCGCGGTCGCCTGACCTGGCGGTCTTCTCTGTGAAGGCGTTGCTTCGTGCGTGCGTGATTGGAGCGTCAGTTCGAAATTCGTTTGCACCGATGGATGGCCGGCATCCACCACAACCTGCTGAGAACCATTTGCGAACGCAACCATCTGCACCTGAACGGTGTAGGAACCGTAGGCTGGGACGGGCACGGAATAGGATCCATCAATGTCGGTCCAGGCGGAGACCGTTTGCCCCGCAGGCTCGGCCTTGACCGAAACAGCTGCGCCAGGGATCGGCATAGTGCCGGATTTCACTACGCCATGGATTGTTCCGACGGCGGGGGTGGTGGGCTTAGTTTGTGCGGGCGGCTGTGCAGGCTGCGACTGAGCTGGTTGCGACTGAGCTGGTTGCGGCTGTGCAGGCTCGGTTTGGGAGTGGGCGCAGATCGGGGCGAGCAGCAGAGACAGGCTCAGAGTCAGGCAGCGAAACCTCAGCTTGCTCGGCGTGATCATCGATCATTCATCTCGAGGCGTCATCTCTGATGCGTCTCCGCAGCAGACGCCAAGTCTCTGCACTGCGATCATAGCTTTATCGCCTTGCGGGGGCTGTAAAATTTTGTCTCTTGGCCGTTCGGGCCAGTGCTGGACAGAGGCAAGCTTCCCAATTCGGTAACCCTGAGTAAAGATTCGTAAAAGGGGCCGCGTTTCACAACTTCACCCTCATAATCGGATTCATAGGAGTATCGGCAGTCGGAAACTTCTAAAGGAGATCTTATGTTGACAAAGATGTGCAGAGTTCTTTCAATGGCTTTTCTGCTCTCTCTCTTGGCTTGCACGATCACGACTCTTGGTTTCGCCCAGGATCAAGGTGACGCTCAGGGCGGTCCGCCACAGGGACACATGGGGCGCGGGCATTTCGATCCGCAGCAGCGGACAGATATGCTCACCAGGCAATTGAAGCTCAATTCAGACCAGCAGGCCAAAGTGCTGGAAATTTTCAAATCCGAACGATCGCAAATGGAATCGTTGCGTTCGGACTCCTCGCTCTCGCAAGACGATCGGCGGTCGAAGATGATGGAGATTCACAAAGCCGCCGGCGAACAGGTGCGCGGGCTTCTGGATCCCGGCCAACAGAAGAAGTGGGATAAGATGCAGGCCGAGCACGAGCAGTGGCAAGGGCATCGGCAGGGTGGACAGGACTCGGCTCCGCCGGCTTCCCAACAACAGAATTAACGTGAGAATTCCGCGGCGGCGCTTGTGGGGCACGAAGATGTCGCTCCATAAGCACGCCCAGGGATCGGAACGGCATTTCTGCTGGAGCTGAGAAAAGAGATTTCAGATGAAACTTAGACGGTGGTTGCCGATGCGTTGGGTGCCAGCCGCTGCTTTGATCACGATGCTGTTTGCCACACAGACCTTCTGGGCGCAAGAGACAAAAGAAAAAGTGACCGTCGACGATGTGGATCGCAGCTTCATGCTGCGGTTGCCCAAAGGTTATGACCCGCAACACACCTATCCGGTTGTGATTCTGCTCCATGGCATGAATCAGGACGCCGACGACATGGAGCGGCTCACACGCTTTGACGAGCTTGCCGACAAAGAGGGCATTATCACGGTCTATCCTTTCGCCTTGCACGGGCGGTGGAACGTGGGAGTTCGGCCACAACCGCGGTCGCAAATGGGCCCGGGACGAGGCGGGCGCCGGCACTACGGCGGCTATCCCGGCGGTGGCGGTGGCGGCTATCCTGGCGGCGGGCAACAACAGCCGTCTTCCTCCGATCCCAGCGAGGACAGAAGGCCGGCTCCTACCGATGATATCGGCTTCATGAACGGGATACTCGACCAACTCAAGTCGAAGGTGTCGCTGGATGAGTCGCGAATCTATGCCGCGGGCCTTTCTGAAGGCGGGTTCATGAGTCTGCGCCTGGGATGCTCGTTGAGCGACCGGATCGCAGCGGTCGCCGCAGTGGGCGCATCCATGCCGAAGATGATGGTTTGTCTGCCATCTCGCCCGGTGCCGCTGGTGATGATCGATGGCACCTCGGACCCGGTCGTTCCTTACGGCGGCGGTACCGAGCACAACCTGAATCTGGCAACGATCTCTGCCGAAGATAGCGCCAAGGCGTGGGGGAAAATCGACCGCTGCGCGGAAAAGCCGGAGAACAGCAAGATTCCGGCAAAAGAAAAAGGCGGCATGGAAACAAAAGTTGCGACTTATGGCGGCTGCCGGCAGAACGCGCAAGTCGTGCTTTACAGCGTCAAGGGAGCGGGAAATACCTGGCCGGGCGGCGAGCAGTATGAAGTGGAAAAGACGATCGGAAAGACCAGCCAGGATCTCAACGCCAATGAAACCATCTGGAGTTTCCTGGCGGCGCAAAAACTGGCGGTTCCAGCGAAGCAAAACTAGCTCGCGAAGCGATTTTTCCGCAAGCCAAGAAAACAAAATGGTGGGCGCTATAGGATTCGAACCTATGACTTCCACCGTGTGAGGATGGCACTCTACCGCTGAGTTAAGCGCCCTGCAAAAGTAGCTTTATTCAACCATCTGCCCCTGAATTATGCAACTTGGCCGCGCACTGGGCACAAAACCAGCGTGAAAATAAGCTCTCGCCCCGCGCGCCAACCGATTCTTATTGGGCAGCCGGGGCCGGCTTTTCTTTGTCTCGCCTGTCTATGTCGCGCAGGCGGGCGGCTTTGCCCCTCAGTCCGCGGAGGTAGAACAGACGGGCGCGCCTCACTTTGGAAGAACGGATCAGATCGACCTTGTCGATGACTTTGGATTGCACGGGGAAGATGCGCTCCACGCCTTGTCCGAAGCTGATTTTGCGTACGGTGAAGCTGGCTTGCGGTCCGTTGTCGCGCTTGATGACCACGCCTTCGAAGGCCTGCACGCGCTCTTTGTCGCCTTCTTTGATTTTCACGTGCACGCGCACCGTGTCGCCGGGGCGGAATGCGGGAATGTCGGTGCGTTTGGTCTTGGCCAGCAGCTTTTCGATAATTAGGTTTGACATGGTTTGATCCTTCGTCGTTAGGTAAAGCCTGGTACTGATTGTTGATTCTTGATTGTTGATTGTTGATTGAAAAAAACCGCGGGCCAGAATGTTGGCAGAGTTTCAATCAACAATCAAAAATCAACAATCAAAATTTATTCTCCCGATCTCCGCAAGACCTTTCGGTCCTGTTCGCTCAATTCCGCGCCTCCCAGCAAATCGGGGCGGTTGCGCAGCGTTTTCTTCAGAGCCTGTTCGCGGCGCCAGCGGCGGATCTGTTCGTGATTGCCGTTCATCAGCACCTCTGGCACCGTCATCCCGCGAAACTCCGCCGGGCGCGTGTAGTGCGGATAATCCAGCAATCCGCCGGAACCGCAGGTCGAATCCGGACCGGCATTTTCCGCAACCTCGCCGGAGTTCTTGTCAGATCTCTCGTTCTCGGTAAACGACTCCTGCCGCGTGGAGGCCTCGTTTCCCACCGCTCCCGGCAACAATCGCGTCACCGCTTCGATCACGACTGCGGCGGCGAGTTCGCCTCCGCTCAGCACGTAGTCGCCGATGGAAAGCTCGCGGTCGGCAAGGCACTCGGCCACTCTCTCGTCGACGCCTTCGTAGCGGCCGCAGATCAGTACGATGCGATCAAGCGCCGCCAACTCAGAGGCCACTTTCTGCGTGAAGGGCTCGCCTTGCGCCGAAAGCAAAATCACGCTCTCTTTCGCGGCGCCCGATTCGCGCTGCTCGCGAGCAGCCAGACCAAGCGATTCCAGGCAATCAAAGATCGGTTCCGGCTTCAGCACCATGCCTTCGCCGCCGCCGAAAGGGCGGTCATCCACGGTGCGGTGACGATCGTGCGTAAAACTCCGCAAGTCGTGGACTTCGATTTTCACCAGACCCATTTCCGCGGCCCGGCGGGTAATGCCGTAATCCAGCGGCCCGCGAAAGAAGTCCGGAAAAATCGTGACGATGTCGGCCTTCATGCGAACCTGAAATCTTCAACACAAAACCTTCACCACAAAACCCTTCACCACAGACGGCACTGAGGAAATCAGTGTTTGCTTCTTCCCTGCCCCTGGTGCTTTTTTTCTTCCGCCGTCATCGGCGCGTTGATCTCCAACATGCCATCGGGAAGCCTCATGCGAACCTGCTTGGCGGCCAGGTCTACGCCTTCCACGAACGCCTCGGCAAACGGCACATCGAACTTCTTCCCTGAAGCCGCGGCCACGATCAACAGCGGCGCTTCGCCGGCTCCAAACTGTACGTCTTCAATCTTTCCAATCTCGACGCCGTGATCGAAAACCGCACAGCCGATCAAATCGCTGACGTAGTTCCAGCCTTCCTCAAGCCGTGCCCGCCCAGTGCGCGGAACCTGCAACTCGGCTCCAATCAGAAGTTCGGCGTCATTCATGGAATCGACGCCCAGGAACTTCATCACCAGCAGGCCTTTGTGCGGCCAGAGCCCTTCGACTTCCAGTTCGCGCCGCGATGATCCCCGCTTATCTTTATCTAGATCCAGATCTAGCGCGAACAACTTCATGCCCTCGGTGAACCGGTCCGGAACGTCGCTGTGAACTTCAGCGGCGACCTCGCCGTGCCTACCCTGCGTCTTCACCACGCGGGCCAGCGTAATGAACTCGCCTTCTGGCTCAGGACTCAAAGCTCGCGACTCGTAACTCCATGCGTAGTCTCGGGACTCGCGACTCAGGACTGTCTACTCGATAATCTCGAGTTGATAGCGCTTTTGGGCGCGATGGCCGCAGGCGCTCAACAGTGCGCGCAAGGCGCGCGCCGTGCGTCCCTGCCGCCCAATCACTTTGCCGACGTCTTCTTCGGCGACTTCGAGTTCGATCACGCCGTCGTCAAACAGTTCGACGAAGACGTCGTCGGGTGCATCCACCAGCGACCTGGCGATGAATTCCAGCAGCGCGCAAATGTTTCCCGATGACTCAGGCATAATCCGTTATCTTTCGGCGGAACGATTGATGAGGCGTGTGCGGCGAAATTACGCGGCAGGAACCGGGACAGGCTCAGCGGCCGGGGCCGGAGTCTTCAAAAACAGCTTGTTGACCCGATCCGACATCTGCGCGCCCTTCGACACCCAGTAGTCCACGCGATCGCGCTTCATTTCCACGCTGGCGGGATTGGTGCGGGGATTGTAGGTCCCAACCACTTCCACCGGCCGGCCGTTGCGCGCCCGCTCCTTCTCAATCACCACAATTCGATAGTGCGGTTGTTTGCGCGCACCTACGCGCGCCAGACGAATCATTAACACGAGACTTATATCCTTATTCCGGAAGAGTCCGGCGAGGTCGAGACAAACGTTTATTATGACGGAGGTTAGCAGGAAACGCAAGGGTGCCCCCATGGGTAGTGGCTCAGTTTGAAATCCCAACGCATAGTCCCTTCCTGCTGCGGCGTCATCCCGAAGGCCCGCGTTTTCACCAGCGGAGAGAGGGATGACGCCGAGCTGGGAACATTTCAAACTGAGCCACTACCCCCCATGAACTCGCTCGCGCTGCAGTACCCACCGCTTACGCTCCCGGAGTTCCCCCTTTATGCGCCTTCCTCCTTTTCGACTAGGCAGCAACGGTGCGTGGGATTTAGGCGAATACTTCCTTGGCCGCGATCACGCTGTTGCTGTGGATGGTTACGGTGTCTTCCACATTCCGAGCGTAGCCGCCGGCGTAGGTCACCATGACGGGAATGTTGCGGGCGCGGGCGACGCGAAAGACCAGTTCGTCGCGCTTCTTCAGGCCTTCAATCGTTAAGCTGAGTCCGCCGAGCTGATCCTCTTTGAATGGGTCGGCGCCGGCAACATAGCACAGCAGGTCAGGCTCGAACTGGCGCAGGCCGGAACTGAGAGCGTTGTCGAGCCATGCCAGGTAGTCGTCGTCGCCCATGCCATCAGGCAGGTCAACGTCGATCGAGGAGGGCGGCTTGTAGAGAGGATAATTGTTGTGCTGATGCAGGGAGATGGTGAAGACGTCGCTGGCGCGGGCGGCGTGAACTTTTCCGCGGGCCATGCCTGCGGGCTGCATAACGGTCGATGGAGAGGACGAAGGCAGCGGCGCGTTTGCCCTGCGGCCGGCGGCGAAAATTGCAGCCGTGCCGTTGCCCTGATGAACGTCGCAGTCCACCGTCATAGCGGTGCGAATTTTGGCGTCGTGCTGCAGGCGGCGAATGGCGACGGCCACGTCGTGGATCATGCAGAATCCTTCGCCGTGATCGGGAAACGCGTGATGGAATCCGCCGCCGATGCTGATTGAAACCTTATCGATAAGCGCCTGGCGCGCGGCAAGAATCGATCCGCCGGCCGCCAGCCAGAACGCCTCGACCAGTTCCCGCGAATAAGGGATTTCCAATTCCATCGCTTCGCGCGGGCTGAGCGCGCCGGTGGTCAGCTTGCGCACATAGTCGGCAGTGTGGACGAGAAGAATGTCTTGATCGGTGGCTGGCTGGGGCTCGAGAAAATCGCCGGCGTCGGCGACTCCGGCAGAGAGCAGGCGGTCGCGAATGCGGCGATATTTTTCGCCGTGAAACACGTGGTCGCCAATCGGCAGGAAATAGGCGTCGCTATAGATCAGCTTGAAAGGGAGCATGGCGAGCACACCATCATACGCCGATGTTCGCCGGCATCGGCGATACCGAACAAATGGGGAGTGGCTTAAGTGGAAAAAGCTCTCGGTCTCCAATCAGCTTTTTTATGAAAACCTGCGTATGGCTTTTTTATATAAACGTGCCTATGAAAATGTGTGCGTTTTAGGAAAGCCAGGCGGAACCAAGGACCTCTTACGCGCCCGCTTTGTGGGTCTGGAGATTGCTGCCGAGGCGAACATACGGCCAAGGGTGCTGTACGTACACCGTTGTAGTAATAGTGGATAAATATACAATAACGTATGTACATTGGCGTACATTATTGCCCCTAATTCCCATTTTGGGACAGAAAATATACCCCTACGCGCCGGGGGAAGCGGAAAAGCCGGTCCGGTCGATTTCTAGAATGCCCATTGCTGGGCCAACAACGGCCCGTAGAGCGACGCGGACGACCCGACCGCCCCTCCCCCACACAGGCGCTCCTTAAAGTTCGCCAGATCGCGTTTAAACGCGTTTTTACGAAGAATCAACAACTTCCACCAACTTTCAACGACTTACACCAACTTTCAACGACTTAGCGAGAGGGGCAAGTTTCAAGGTTTCAAGGTTCCGAGGAACAGGTTTCAAAGTTTCGGAGTTTCAAGAGTCGGACACGAGAGGGAATTGTTGATTGTTGATTGTTGATTGAAAACCGCCCCCGGGAGCTGAGGCATTTCAATCAACAATCGAAAATCAGCAACTGAAAATCGGGGATCAACAATCGGCAATCGAAAATCGGCGGCTGCCTCCAAATGGCATCGAGATTTTGTCTTGAGATTTGTTCGCTGCGCTCAGGACGACGAGAGCTCAGGATAAAGGGCTCAGGGCTCAGCGTTTCTTCGAGGGTTGGATTGAGGCGACCATCGGCCGTCTCACTGGCACGATCGCTCCTTTGGCGGGATCGGCGGCGGCGTGGGCTCGGGTCAGAACTTCCTGCTGGATGTATTGCACGAACTCCTGAATCTGGCGCTGCATCTCTTCCATGCGCTCGCGCATTTGCAGGATGATCGCCATGCCCGCGATGTTGACTCCCAGATCGCGCGCCAGCGACAGAATGAATTCCAGCCGCTGCAAGTCTTCATCGGTGTAGAGGCGCGTGTTGCCTTCAGTGCGCGAGGGCTTCAGCAAACCTTCGCGCTCGTAAAGCCGCAGCGTTTGAGGATGGATGCCGTACATCTCGGCCACCGAGGAGATCATGTAGGCGCCTTTGGATTTACGTTTGGTCATCGGCCTATTTATAGCAGAAAGGAAACGGGTTAGGTGGGAGAGCGCTCCTCGATCCGCGCAGGCCACGGAGCGCCGATCCGCCGTTCGTCAGCCTGGCGTCAACTTGCGTTGTGTAAAGTTACATCTTCGATGCCGCGCCAGACTCAGCCTGTAATAAGCTTCAAGGCCGATACCCTTTCGGAGGGATTATGCGCAATCACCTTCCACGAATTATTTTCCTCGCCCTGCTCATCGCTATTGGCACCAGCTGCGGACAAATGGGGAGCAGTTCGACAACTTCAACGTCCGGATCTTCTGGAGATTGCGTTGCTCCGATTCACCCCTCATTCGCATACGTCCTGAGTTATTCCGACGCGACGATTTCCATGTACGGCGCAGACTCGTGCAGCGGCGCTCTGACGGCCCTGACCCCGGCGACTGTTTCGACCGGCGTCGATAACGGTTTCAATGCGGAAGAAATGGCGATCGATCCAACGGGCAAGTTCCTTTACGTTGCCAATCTCGGGTCCAACGCAACCGATGCCGCGACCGTTTCCATGTTCACCATTAATCCCACTACGGGCATGCTGACGGCAAACACTCCCGCGCAGGTTCCGACCGGGTTCTTCCCTCAGGGAATCGCGGCTTCCAGCAACTTCGTTTACACGGCCAACAGCGACGATAATTCGGTTTCCATGTTCACCATCAATACGGGCAGTGGTGTATTGACCGCTCTTACGCCTTCGGAAATGATTGTGCCTCCGATTTGTACGTCATGTTCTTTGGAATCGAGTCCGGATTTTGTGACCGTTGGTCCGTCGGGGCAGTTCCTTTATGTGACCGACCAGGACAACGGCTCGATTTCGACATTTGCCATCAATGCGCAGACCGGGGCTTTAACGCCGACGAACCCTGCAGGCATCGTCGCCGGCATAGATCCCTGGAAAGTTACGTTCGATCCAACCGGGAAATTTGCCTATGTTGCGGATGAGGACGCGAACCGCGTTTGGATGTTTACGGTTGACGCCACCAGCGGCACGCTCACGCCGAACGCAACACCTTTGATGAATGCAGGAAACTCGCCAGCATACATGGCCGTGCATCCTTCCGGCAAGTTCGCCTAGGTAGTAAATCGTCTGGACGGCACCGTGTCGATGTACAGCATCGACGCGGCCAGCGGCATTTTGAGTCCGCTTGCTCCGGGGACAGTGCCGGCGGGCAACCGGCCTTTTTCGATCGCGGTGAACGCTGCCGGCACCTTTGCCTACGTTGGGAATCAAAGCGACAATTCGCTATCGATCTACCGCATTGGCACGAGCGGAGTTTTGACTGCCGCGGGGACGATTCAAACCGGAAGTGGCCCCATAGACGTCGCCCTGATCAATTGATTTCGCGGCAGCGCAGAAACTTCGTCCACGAATCGTCCTGCCAGAGATATCGGGAGAACAAAATCCGTGTTGATCCGCGTAAATCCGCGGCCAAAGGTTTTTTACGCCGCCGGTTGCTTCTCCGGCTCCGGCGTTGGGACCGTCCATCCCTCGGGCTTGATCGCGTGGTTGACGAAGTAGGCGACGACACCGGCGGCGATCAGGATCATTCCGAGCGTGAATGAGCTCATCCCCCAAACCGATTCGTGCTGGCTGCGCACCACCGAGAACACCAACAGCAGCGTCGGGAGAATCCCCAGGCAGATGGCTCCGAAACGGCCGCCAGGCACGCGGAAGGGGCGCGCCAATTCAGGCTCTCGAAAGCGCAGAACGGCCAACGCGATAAATTCGAGAACCAGACTGCCTCCGTAAAGCAGAATGTCGAGCGTGATCAGGCGCGCAAAGCCCAGGCCCAGGCACATCGCCCAACCGGCGGCCAAAACCAGGATCGCGACCCAGGGCGCGCGCGACTTCTTGTGCAATTTGCCGAAGACGGCGGGCAGCATGCCGTCTTGCGCCATGGCCAGGGGCAGGCGCGAATAGCTCATCACCAGCGCGTTGAACATACCGAAGGCGCTGACGAGACCGCCCACCACCACCGCGATCTGCAGCACCGGCCCTCCGACCAGCCCGGCGATATCGGCCCACGAACCGGTTTCCCATGCCGTGGATTTCAGACCTGTGGTCCACATCGCGGCGAACGGAAGAATGTAGCTGACCGCCACGATGGCCACCGCGACCAGCATGGCGCGCGGATACGTCCGTTGCGGACGGTCGACTTCGGCGGCGATGGTTGAGGCGTTATCCCATCCCATGTAGTTCCACATGCAGATGAGCAGCCCGCCGAGAATGTCGACGCTGGAAGTAGTGGGCTTGGTCACGGCGCTGGCCAGCGCTCCGAACTTGAATGGAGCCAGAATCACAATAGCGACGAACGGCGCGGAGAGGACGAGGAACAGCCAGAGCGAAGTCAGGGAGACGACTTTCACTCCGGCGATGTTGAGCACGGTGCAGGCGGCGACCATCGCCAGCCCCACCCACCATCCGCGGTTGCCTTGCTGAAACCAGGGGAACATGCGGGTCAGGTAGGCGACGAACAGCGTGGGATAAATCGCCATGTCGAAAATGGAGGCGACCAGCGAGAGCCAGGCTTCCTGAAATCCCCAGAAGTTGCCCATGGCGCGGCGCACCCAGGCGTAAAATCCGCCCTCGTCAGGCAGAGCGCTGGAAAGCTCGCCGATCATGAAAGCGGTCGGCAGGCTCCAGAGCAGCGGCGTGATGAGTAGAATCAGGATGGCGCGCCCGTAGCCGGCGCCGTGGACGATCTCTTCGGTGCCATAGGTTCCGCCCGACACCATAAAGAAGGTGGCGGCGACCAGGGGCCAGAGCGTGAGGCGGGCGAGTTGCTTCGGAACAAGCTGGATCTGGCTGGATGCGGCGACTGGCGGGGAGATTTTCGACGACTGGCTGGATGAGCTAGGTATTGCCAATTTCTATGGCTGCCTCCGCAAGCGACTCACTCTCACCACCGCGTCTCCCTGGTCTTCGAATCTGCTTTCGACTGAAGACTTGCAGCTCGCGGCTCCCAGGTTTGGATGCGGTTTCCCGGGCATGTCGGCGAAGTTAGTTCGCAAATGTGAGATTACGGAAAATTGGCGCAGATGCAAGAGAATTCTGCGCGTTCGGTATCAATTTCTCTTCGGCAGTTGGGTCGGGATGATGTCAGAAGCTTGAACCACAGAGGACGCAGGAGAACACGGAGGAACTACTTTTCCCAGTCTCTGCCGTCGACCATGCGCTTGATGCCGTCGCGGAGGTGCAGCACATTGAAGTTGATGAGCAGGCCGACACCGATTCCGCTTAGCCGCATGTAGGAAAGAAGTTGAGCATGGTGGATCGGGTGCAGAGCTTCGAGCGATTTCACTTCCACGACGACTCGGTGTTCGACGACCAGGTCGATACGGTATCCGACCTCCAATTTCTTTCCTTCGTAGACCACTGGCAAGGCAACCTCGGTTGCGACTTCGAAACCACGGATTCGTAGTTCGTGCGCCAGACAAGCCTTGTAGGCACTTTCGAGGAGGCCTGGCCCAAGGACTGTATGCACTTTCATCGCAGCCGCGATGATGGCGTGAGTGATTTCGTCAAGACGAGGCGAGGGAGAGCGCGCGGGAGAAGCCATGAATTAATTAGATATCACGATTCCTCTGTGTACCTCGGTGTCCTCTGTGGTGAAAGTTTTTGCCCGTGCCGATTCGGGAAGAGCCTTGCACCACAGAGGGGCACCGAGGAACACAGAGGAAACCCACCGAGGACCGTGTGCACTTTCATCGCATCGCAACCGCGATGATAACGTGTGTGATTTCATTAAGACGAGGCGAGGGAGCGCGCAGGCGTAGCCATGCCTACTGCACACCACAATTCCTCTGTGTTCCTCGGTGTCCTCTGTGGTGAAAGTTTTTTGTCCGTGCCGAGTCGGGAAGACCTTGCACCACAGAGGGCACCGAGGAACACAGAGGAAACCACCGAGGACCTGCACAGAGGGCACAGAGGAACACAGAGGAAAATCGATCAGACCTTACCCCACAGCTCAGCCCGTGGGTCTTCCGGATTCAGCTTGGCTAGCTCGCGCAGCAGTTCTTTCGTGCGCTCGTCGCGGGGCATGGGGACGGTGACGACGATTTCGACGATCTCGTCGCCACGCACACCGTCTTTCGTGGCTGAGGGCACACCTTTTTCGCGCAGGCGGAGTTTCTGCCCTGACTGCGTGCCGGGAGGAATCTTCAGCAGCGCGCGGCCGTCGATGGTCGGCACTTCAATCTTGGCTCCGAGCGCCGCTTCCGTGGCGCTGACCGGAACGGTGAGCGAAATGTCGTCGCCGTCGCGATGAAAGACGGGATGCTCGTCCGTGCGAATGATGGCGTAGAGATCTCCCGGAGTGCCGCCGTGGGCTCCGGCATTGCCTTTGCCGGGAACGCGAATGCGCTGCCCGTCGCGCGTTCCGGCTTTGATGCGAACTTCGAGCGGCTCGGTATTGGTGACCGTGCCTTCGCCATGGCAGGTCGGGCAGGTCGTCAGATTCTTTCCGGTGCCGTGGCAGCGCGGACATTGCACATTGAACTTCATGCGTCCGCCGGTCTGGGTGATCTGGCCGGTGCCGTTGCACTCCGGGCATTTGCCGGGAGACTCGAGAACGCCCTGGCCCTGGCACTGCGAACACACATCCTGACGAGTAATGTTCAAGCGCATCACGCCGCCTCGAATCGCCGTCCAGAACGGCACATGGACCTGGTATTCGAGATCGCTGCCGGGCTCCGGGCCTTCGTCGGCGTGTGCGCCGCGGCCTCCGCCAAAGATGCCGGAAAAAATGTCACGGAAACTGCCGCCGCCTGAGCCGGAGGAAGGCCGCTGCGAACGGCCGGAATTGTTCATCAGATCGGAGAAATCGAATCCGCCAAAATCGAAGTGCGCGCCGCCGGGGCCAGTTCCCGGTTGAGCGTTGCCGGGATTACCGCCGGGAAAGCCACCGCTTTGTCCCGCGCGGGCGTAGGCTTCGGCGGTCGCGGGATCGATATTGTCGGAGTAGAAGCCAACCTGATCGTAAATCTTGCGCTTCTTGGGATCGCTGAGAACTTCGTTGGCTTCGGAGAGCGTCTTGAACTTTTCCTCGGCTGATTTGTCTCCGGGATTCACGTCTGGATGATATTTGCGCGCGAGCTTACGGAACGCCTTGCGGATGTCCTCGGCGGAGGCGGATTTTTTCACGCCGAGAATCTCGTAATAATCTTTTTTGGTGGTGGTCGCCATTTACCCTTTTACGATCACGACTGGTTTGTATTGTAGCTGCGGGTGTCTTGTTCAAGCGGAGTATCAATTGCCACGCGATCCTCCTGCACCCGCGAAGCCTCAGTTCACAACCCTCCGCCGCTCACTGTCCTCCACCACCACCGTCAGATCTTCCAGCTCGGCGCCGTCCACGTAAACCGGGACGCGGCGCGGCCCCGTGGCCCCCTCCACAAAAACCAGCCACCGCGCCTCGTCTTCGGCGAGGCTCAAGAAGTACGTTTCCCCATTGACCTGGAAATCCACTTTAGCCTCCCCCTTCTCAATCACCCTACAAAACGTTGTGACGCGGGCAGCAGAGCCCGCGCCAGGTGGTCGTCGCCATGCCGGATTAAGGTTTGAGAAAGTCTTTACTTACTAGAGCCGGTCGATGAATTCCTCCGCAGCGACTCCTGCCTGTTTCAACACGCCGCGAAGCGTGCCTATAGCTAATTCCGGATGGAGCGGTACTACGCAGCCTTTCACTCCGCTTGCGTCGGCTCGCTTAAGAATAACGTGACTCCCGCGCTGGCGAACCTGCGAGAATCCCAGTTTTTCCAGAGCCCGAATTGGCTTCAGCTCCGGAAACTCTGGGAAGCTTAGGCATAACGGGCCTCGAAAACGGTCACCAGCGGAGGCCCGGAATTCGCGGGTGGGAATTCTTCGAGATAGAGTTCCGTCGCTTCCCTGAGGTTGGCAATGGCCTCTTCTATCGAACTGCCTTGGCTCACCGTGCCGACTTCCGGACACTCAGCCACATACAGAGCGCCTTCTTTGTGCATAACCGCGGTAAACGTGCCAACTGGCATGTGCCAATCTCCTCACGTCAATCATTGCCGTAGCGAGTGATGGATCGAGCAAGCTCACCTCGCTTCTGCCTGGCTGAAGCGAGGGGTAACCTCTGACGCTCGTCAGTTGCAATCATAGCTTCCATCTGCTCAGTAGGGCTATCAATTGCCTTGAGAAACTCCAACATCGACGGTCGGGGCGCACTTCATTACGCGAATTGCGCCCCAAGAGCTTACTTCTTGTCTTCCACGTCTACGTATTCGGCGTCGATCACGCCTTCATCTTTCTTGGCTTGACCGTTGCCGCCGTGGTCGCCGCCAGCGCTGGGGCCCGGCGTCGGCCCTGCACCTGGACCTGGCTGCCCGCCCGTCGGCTGGGCGGCTTTGTACATCTGCTCGGCCAGCTTGTGCGAGGCCTTGGTCAGGTTTTCGCGGGCCTTGTCCATCTGCGCTTTATCGTTCGATTCCTGCGCTTTCTTGGCGTCGGCTAAAGCGTTTTCGACGTCGCCGCGTTCGGAGCCCGTGATCTTGTCGCCGTGCTCCTTCAGCATCTTCTCGATGTTGTAGACCATCGAGTCGAGTTGATTCTTGGCGTCGATCGAATCGCGGGCAGCCTTGTCCTCGGCCGCGTGCGCGTCAGCTTCTTTCGCCATGCGCTCGACTTCATCCTTCGACAGGCCAGAAGACGACGTGATGGTGATCTTCTGATCCTTCTGCGTGGCCGTGTCTTTCGCAGTCACATTGAGAATGCCGTTGGCGTCAATGTCGAACGTGACTTCGATCTGCGGCACGCCGCGCGGAGCCGGTGGAATCCCGGTCAGATGGAACTTGCCGAGCGTGCGGTTCTGCGCCGACATAGGCCGTTCCCCCTGCAGCACGTGCACTTCAACCGACGTCTGACTGTCGGCCGCGGTGGAGAACGTTTCCGTCTTCTTAGTCGGAATGGTCGTGTTGCGCGGAATCATCGGCGTGGCCACTCCGCCCAGCGTTTCAATCGAGAGCGTCAGCGGAGTCACATCGAGCAGCAGCAGGTCTTTCACTTCACCTTTGAGCACGCCGCCCTGAATGGCCGCACCAACCGCGACCACTTCGTCGGGGTTGACGCCCTTGTGGCCTTCGCGCCCGAACAGCTCTTTTACCAGCTGCTGGATGCGCGGCATGCGCGTCTGCCCGCCCACCAGAACGACTTCGTTGATCTTCGATATGTCGACGCCCGCGTCTTTCATGCACTGCTTGCAGGGACCGACCGAACGCTGAATGATGTCTTCCACCATCGATTCCAGCTTGGCGCGAGTCATCTTTTTGACCAGATGCTTGGGACCGGTCGCGTCCGCGGTGATGAAGGGCAGATTGATTTCGGTCTCCATGGTGGTGGAGAGTTCGATCTTCGCCCGCTCGGCGGCGTCGCGCAGACGCTGCAGGGCCATCTCATTGCCCTTGCCGCGCAGGTCAAGGCCTTCGTCTTTCTTGAATTCGTCAATCAACCAATCGACGATGCGCTGGTCGAGATTGTCTCCGCCCAGGTGCGTGTCGCCGTTGGTGGCCCTAACTTCGATCATGCCCTTGGAATCGGCAGGGACGTCGCCCTCGACTTGGCCGACCTCAAGGATCGAAATGTCGAAAGTGCCGCCGCCGAAGTCATAGACGGCGATGGTCTCTTCCTTTTTCTTGTCCATGCCATAGGCCATGGCAGCCGCCGTGGGCTCATTGATGATGCGCTTCACTTCGAGACCGGCAATCTGGCCGGCGTCTTTGGTGGCCTGGCGCTGCGCGTCGTTAAAGTAAGCTGGCACCGTGATGACCGCCTCGGTGACTTTCTCCCCGAGATAGTCTTCCGCGGCCTTTTTCAGCTTCTGCAAGATGAGCGCGGAAATCTGCGGCGGGGTGTACTCCTTGCCCTGCGCCAGCACGGCCACGTTGTCGCCTGACTGCACGACCTTGTAGGGCACCATCTTGATTTCTTCGGTGACTTCGCTGAAGCGGCGTCCCATGAAACGCTTGATCGAATAAACGGTGTTCTCGGGATTGGTAATGGCCTGCCGCTTTGCAACCTGGCCGACCAGCCGTTCTCCAGTTTTCGTAAACCCAACGACCGAGGGCGTAGTCCGCCCTCCTTCTTCGTTTGCAATGACCTTGGCCTCGCCGCCTTCCATGACAGCCACGCAGGAATTGGTGGTGCCAAGGTCAATTCCGATAATTTTTGACATAAACCTGTCCTCCGAAACTTGATAAGTCCTTTACAATCAATAATTGAATGATTGCAGCCACTCGCATGATAGGATGTGAGTGAAGTGTTGTCAAGTTTTAGATGCGTGCTGAGGAAAGAAGTTTCGGGAGTATAAGCAGGCACTGGAGGCTCCACGTGTCCACTCACCAGTTCCGATAGGGGATATCGGAGTTGACGGACTTGTTCGCTACCCACAACAAGTCCTCGCTCATTAGCAAACTTCGCACAGATCGAAGTGATTGTTCCATGTTTGGGCCCGGCCCAACGACCACGCTTTCGAGAGGGAAGCAGCCTTTGTCGTCCTTCAGACGAACCTTCAGAAATGGTATCAACATTGACTTACCCTCCCGAAATGCGAGTTCGGGTTTTTCTTGCACCTGGTTGGCAGATCTTCCCTCTATGCTGGGCGAAAAGATACGCCACTCGCTTTCATGTTTAAACTTCTCATTCTTAAAAACCAACGCGAATAGGTCAAGTTTCGTGGATAGAGCCATGCCTCCGGCGACGTTCCCTAGCTCATCAGACCCTGATTTCGCTTTCTCCGCCGCCACGGCTTCAAGCTGGGACGAAACGATACCCTCTACAAATTCGAGTTGCTTTTGGGGATCGTAAATACAACGTTTGATCGCAAAGTTTATTGGGAGAACCAGCCGGTCACACCAGAATCCAAGAGCGAATCCCGCTGTTGGCCCCCCATACGCACGCCATTGCGACAAGGAGTCCTTCTCTTCGGAAAATGAGGCAACGTACCCATTCCTATCTCCAACTCCCCAATTCTCGTTCTCCTTACCCCACTCATCAAGAGCAGAGCGCATTGCTTCGAGCGTTGGACGAATCTCAGAGTTCGCGAATCTGTAGCGTTTCTCTATCTCGGCACGAACTAAGTCCTTGGAATGTAGAAATTCCTGAGTGTCGTTCAAATATTGGTAGTGCGTGGCCCAGATTTTCTTTTCCTTTACTATACCCAGAAGACCGGCTTGACTTGTGTAGTGGTATAGAGGTCCGTTAGGACTATCGGAACGAAAGAGGACCGCAAAGTCGTCGCTCGGCATTGGATTGGCAACGGTCTTCTCTATCAATCAACTTACCCAACATAGAGCCTACAACATTTCTGCTTCGCCGCCATCTTTTACGCAGGGTGGCCAATCGTTTCCGCCGATCTCTAAAAACTCCTAAACGGCAAGGTGGGATTTCACGCTCCCATCCTTCCTGACTGGTTAACTCTTCTCAGTCTCAGCTTGACGTGTACGGTAAAACCGTACATACTTAATCTTTCGGAAGTAAAAGAAGGATGGCATGCAACTTGTTGGCTTTCGTCACAGAGGGCTAAGGCGGCTCTGGGAAGAAGGAAACGCCAAGGGTGTGTCGTCTGCGATGACGGACAAACTGCGCAAGCTTTTGTTCGCCCTTGAAACTGCCGAGACTCTGGAACAGCTTCGCCGGTTTCCCGGTTGGAAGCTGCATCCGCTTAAGGGTGATCGGACAGGATCATGGAGCCTAACCGTTACAGGAAACTGGCGGTTGATTTTCAATTACGACGAACAGACCAACACTGCCAGCGACATTGATCTGATCGACTACCACTAGGAGGGGCCGCAATGCCCATGAAGAACCCGCCGCATCCCGGCGACCTGATAAGAACCGAAGTCATCGAAGCTCTCGGCCTCACCGTGTCGAAGGCAGCGGAGATTCTGCAGGTGCGCCGCGCTACGCTCTCCGATCTTCTGCACGGTAAGGCTGCGCTGACTCCGGAAATGGCCCTGCGCATCGAAAAGGCGTTCGGCCCGGAAATGGATCACCTGCTCCGGATGCAACTCGCCTACGACGTGGCGAAAACGCGAGTGCACGCTCGAAGCCTCTCGATCAAACGATATGCCCCGGCTTAACGCTGGGCTCTTCCTTAATTTCATCATCGCCGGGTGCGCCGGGTGCCCCATCCTTGCGGCCAGTCAGCGTCGAGGAAGTGCTGCTCCGCCTGTTTGAAACCAACCCTGCATGACACGTAATTCACATGAAGTACAATAAAGGCAGGAGCTTCTCCCATGCCTGCAAACGCGTTAGTCCAAACCCGAATCGATCCCGCCGTGAAAGAGCGCGCGGCAGCGGTGCTGGAAGAGCTGGGGATCACCGTCTCGGAAGCAGTCCGCATTCTGCTGACACGAACCGCCAAGGAAGGCGCGCTCCCGTTCGAGTTAACCAGCGACGGCGCGGCGCACGATGCCTGGTTCCGCGCCAAAGTGCAGGAAGCGCTGAGCGATCCCCGCCCCGCCATCCCGCACAAGAAGGTCGAGGCGCACTTCGCAAAGAGAAGAGCCGCCGCGCTGCGCAAAGCGCGATAATCCATCATGCGTAACCGCATGCGGCTGGAATGGTCCGGCTACGCGCTGGCCGACCGCGAGGCGATCTTCGACCATATCGAAGCCGACAGGCCGCAAGCCGCCATCACGGCGGATGAACGAATCCGGGAACAGGTTGAAGTCGTGGCGCGGTTCCCGCAGAGCGGCCGTCCGGGCCGCATCGATGGAACGCGGGAGTTGGTCATTAATCGTACGCCCTACATCGTTGCCTATCGCATCGCAGGGAATACTATCCGGATCCTGCGGGTGCTGCACGGATCACGACGCTGGCCCGACGATTTGTCCGAAGAGTCCCGAGAGTAAGCCCGGTGCCCCATCCCTGCCGCCAGTGACGGCCCAAGGCTAAGAAAACTCCGAAGCGGCAAGGGTGGGATTCCACGGTCGCACCCCTCTGGGATTTTGTTGGGTTACTAACGCTCTCTCCGGCGCCCTTGGTCTCAGGAGCCACCATGACCATAGAAATCCGCGACGCGTCTTTAGAGGCCAGAATCCAGAAGCAACTCAAAGCCACCGGCTCCAGAAGCGTCGAGGAAGTGCTGCTCCGCTTGCTCGAACCCTAATCCCTCCCCGCGTTGACCAGCACGATATAATCACTCCATGGCTGACCCTGTAATCCACATCTCGGAGGTGTTTGCGAAAGGGTGGGTACTACGAACGAATGTGCGACCGATTTCGCCTGGCGGGGAAGAACATTGTGTTAGCAGCATCGCCGCCCTTGCAAAAAAACGCAAGGACGGGGCACCCTCAGCATAGACGCCGCAAGCTCGGAAAGGCCGGGCCACCCTCCGTAGGGTGGTGTCCTAAGTTGTCGTGCCTTCGCTTGAGCGCGTCGTAGAGGCTCCCGCAAACAGCAGGTTCCTCACCGGCGCTTCGCGCCGGTTCGGAATGACATCTTGAGGTTAGGACACTACCCGGCGTAGGCCAAGACTTGCCAAACAGCTGGCCTAATCACTATTCTGAACTTCCCTGCCACATTCTTTCGATGCTGTACTAAGGAGCGCAATGAAATCCCTCGCACTGGTTTTCCTGACTCTCATGCTTTTCGCTTTCGCCGCCATTGCCGCCGATCAGCCTGCGCCGCCCGCCGAGGGCACGCCGGCCCCGAGCTTTACGCTCCCCAGCCAGGAAGGGGCGCAGATTTCGCTCGATCAGTTCAAGGGGAAGTGGGTCGTGCTTTATTTCTATCCCAAGGATTTCACCTCCGGGTGCACGATTGAGGCGCACAATTTTCAGCGCGACCTCGAGAAGTACACGGCCAAGAATGCCGTCATCGTTGGAGTGAGCGTCGATAACGTCGGCTCGCACAAGGACTTCTGCACGAAAGAAGGTTTGAACTTTAAACTGCTTGCCGATCCCAATCACACGGTGGTGGAGAAATATGGCTCGGTGATGGAATACAACGGCATGACCCTGGCGGCGCGCAACACCTTTTTGATTGATCCCACGGGCGTGATTCGGAAGGTATATGTGAAGGTAAGCCCGCAGGGTCACAGCGAAGAAGTTCTGGCCGAACTGGATCGGCTACGGGCTGCAAAATAGTCGCCGGTCGCAGCCGGGAATCTGCGCCGCTTCCGGCAGATTCCCAGCGGTCCGTAGTGAAGCTGTAAGCCTCTACTTCACCGGAATCAAATCGAATTTTCCTGACGACTCTTCGTAGAACAGCGCACCTTCTTTCTTGTCGCCGCCGCTCCAGTGCTTGTGTCCGCCGGGGACGCGAAGGAAATCTCCCGCGGCCACACGTTTTTCGCCGGCTTCGTCCTTGTACAGGTATGCCCCTTTCACCACCACGATCCAGACGTCGTTGGTGTGAGTGTGCATGCCGGAGTCGGATCCGGGATCGAACTTCGTCCATGTGCCGTGTGCACCCATGGTTTGGTCCCCCCAGATTGCGGCCGTGGATATGCCAGGGCGCACAGACGTGTAATTCGCTTTTTCGGCAGAAGAAAAGGCAACCTTCCCCTCGCCCTGAACTCTTCCCACCGACCACGCAACCATCATCCCCACAGCCAGCGCAACCACAAATAGTGATCGTCGCATTGCGACTACCTCCTTGTTTCGCGTTC
>Ga0302325_10004743_pt1 | contig 31281 bp, 30 predicted proteins | sample Palsa_T0_2_FD_201948 | JGI IMG/M metagenome (GOLD analysis project Ga0302325, IMG submission 201948) | Peat permafrost microbial communities from Stordalen Mire near Abisko, Sweden - Palsa_T0_2 | ecosystem: Environmental > Terrestrial > Soil > Palsa > Peat permafrost | place: Sweden: Abisko... | reverse complement strand
AAGCTGTTGCGTCCGCCCGTGGCGGCTGCGGCTAGGCAGGATCTTGTGCAAATTGGCGCCGATCGGCCGGAGAAACCAGTGCGAGGGCCAGGATCTGGAAGTTAAGCCATTATGCACATCGAATATGTACATCGAACCGCCCCGCCTGGGCGCCGGGCTTGGTTTTGTTCGAAATCGGACAGTGCGTCTGAGACTCCATAGACCAGGAAGCATCTAAGAAACACTGTCAACGTTTGACCGCACACACGTGTGCGAAGGGGAAAGCAATGCCTTACGTTACCGTCGCGAAGGAAAATTCCGGCAACATCGACCTCTACTATGAGGACCACGGATCGGGTAAGCCGGTTGTCCTGATCCACGGATATCCGCTCAGCGGCGCTTCCTGGGAGAAGCAGACCGCGGTGCTGCTGGCCGCGGGTCACCGCGTGATTACCTATGATCGCAGAGGATTCGGCAAGTCCAGCCAGCCGGCAACGGGCTACAACTACGACACCTTCGCCGAGGATCTGCACAAACTCGTGAAGCACCTCGAATTGCGGGACTTCGCGTTGGCCGGTTTCTCCATGGGGGGCGGCGAAGTGGCGCGCTACATGGGGAAATACGGATCGAAGGGCGTGAGTAAGGCGGTGTTCATCTCGTCGGTCCCGCCCTTCCTGCTGAAGACGCCGGACAACCCGGAGGGCGTGGACGCCAGTGTCTTCGACGGGATCCAAAAGGCGGTGGCCGCGGACCGATACGCGTTTTTCACCGAGTTTTTCAAGAATTTCTACAACACGGATCTCCTGTTGGGCAAGCGTGTCAGCGAACAGGCCGTTCAGGCTAGTTGGAATGTGGCCGCCGGGGCATCCGCCACGGCCAGTCTGGCTTGCGTACCCACGTGGCATGAGGACTTCCGCCAGGACTTGAAACGGGTCGACGTGCCCACGCTGGTGATTCACGGCGATGGGGACCGTATTCTACCGATCGGGGCCTCGGGTCTGCGGACCGCAAAACTCATCAGTGGGGCCCGCTTAGTAGTGGTCAAGGATGGGCCGCACTGCATCATCTGGACCCATGCGGAGGAAGTGAATCGCGAACTGGTGGCTTTCCTTGGGGAAGGCGTCGGGAACGTACGCGGCGCCACCAACTAACTTAGATGGCGGGCAATCCTGCCCGCAGCCGGCTTTCAGCCGGCTCTGGCCGCCTAAAAAGGCGGCTGCCGCCAAGATTGGCCGCCCTCCAGAACAGCTTCCATGGTTTTGCGGATGTCCTCGTCCGTGTGCGCGGCCGAGACGAAAGCGGCTTCGAATTGCGACGGCGGCAGGTAGATGCCGCGTTCCAGCATGTGGCGATGGAAGGCGGCGAACTTCGCCGTGTCCGCGCGCTTGGCGGAATCCCAGTCCGTCACCGGTTGGTCCGTGAAGAACCAGGTGAACATGGACCCCACCCGGTTCACGTTGACGCCTGCGGGCGCGGCGCCGGCGATGGCTGCCGACTTGGTTTCCAACTCGCCGTACACTTCCGGGTGCGCCTTCAAGTACCGCACCATGGCTAGACCCGCAGCTACCGCCAGCGGATTCCCCGCCAGCGTGCCGGCCTGATAAACCGGCCCCACCGGCGCCACGCGCCGCATGATATCGGCGCGCCCGCCATAAGCGCCGATGGGCAATCCGCCGCCGATGACTTTGCCCAGCGTGGTCATATCCGGCCGGATACCGAAGCGCGCCTGCGCGCCGCCATAGGCCACGCGGAAGCCGGTCATCACTTCGTCCAGGATCAGCAACGCGCCGTGCCGCGCGGTGATCTCGCGTAGCGCCTCCAGGAAGCCGGGCCGCGGAGGGACGCATCCCATGTTGCCCACCACCGGCTCCACGATCACCGACGCGATGCGCTCGCCGTGCGCCCGGAACGCGGCTTCCACGGCATCCACCGAATTGAAGGGCAGCGGCAGCGTGGTATCGGTGAAGCCCTTCGGCACGCCTTGCGTATCGGCAATGCCCAGCGTGGCCAAGCCCGATCCGGCCTTCACCAGCAGCGAATCCACGTGGCCGTGATAGCAGCCTTCGAACTTCACCGTAAGGTCGCGGCCGGTGAATCCGCGGGCGACGCGGACGGCCGACATGGTGGCCTCGGTGCCGGAGTTGACCAGCCGCACCATCTCCATGGAAGGCACCGCGTCGCGGATGGCTTCGGCCAGATCGATTTCCCGTTCGGTGGGTGCGCCGAAACTGGTGCCCGTTTCGAGCGCCTGGCGCACGGCTTCCACAATCGCCGGATGGCGGTGGCCCAGCAGCAGCGGTCCCCAGGAACCCACGTAGTCGATGTACTCGTTACCATCGATGTCGAAGATGTGGGAGCCTTCGCCGCGCGCGATGAAGGGCGGCGTGCCGCCCACTCCGCGGAAGGCGCGCACCGGGGAGTTGACGCCTCCGGGAATTACTTGCTGTGCACGTTGAAATGCGGCTTCGGATTTGGTGTGGGTCATGAAATGACCATGTCATTCAAGCGTGGCGCATGCACTCATGCGTACCGCGTCGGCACTCCTGCCGACGCCCGCATCATGGCCGGGCTTTGCCGGGCAGCAGGCGGCCGAGACCCAGGCTCATGGCGATCTCGTACAAGCTGCCGTTCAGGTTGCGCATGAGCCGGTTTTTCAAGCCCAGATAAGGCTGCGTGCCCGCGAACAAATCCTGCATGACGCCGTTGAACCGGCTACTGCGCCGCGTGAACTGCACCATGCGCGCGGGCACCGAGCCGAACAGGAATCGCCCCAGGAAGACGCGCTTGGCGAGGCGCGAGCCGAACTCCAGGTCGGCTGCAAAATCTCGCCGCAAGCTGCGCCGGTACGCTTGCAGCTTCTCCGCCAGGCCGCCGAGTTCGGATAGCAGCGCCTTGGCCGCCAGATCGGCCGAGCGCAGCGCGTAATAGATGCCTTCGCCGGTGACGGGATCCACCAGGCCGGCGGCATCGCCCACCGCCAGCCAACCATCGCCCGCCACGCGATTCTTCTTCCACGCCGGTGTATCGAGCGACGGCAGCAGATGGCTATAGAAGGCCGCGCCCTTCCAGCAGATGCCTCTCTGCGCCATATAGTTTTCCAGACGCTTGCGCAGCGAAGCGGCCGGCTCGCCCTTCCCGCAAATGCCCACCGAGAGATGCCCGCAGCGCGGGAAGATCCAGATGTAACCCTCCAGTTGCGGCAAGAACTGGATATCGATTTGGGCCTGATCTCCGGGGACGTAGTAGCCCAGCGCGGACATGGAATCCCGGGACGTGAGCTGCGTACCGAAATCCCGCAGCGGATTACGCGCGCCAGTGGCGACCACGCAGAAGTCCGCGTCCAGCGCGCCCGCGTTCGTCCGTAGACGCCAGCCCATGCCCGTGCGGTTGATCTCCAGCACGCGGGCCTTCTCGATGCGCGCCCCGGCGCGCTCGGCGCGCTCCAGCATCATGCGGTTCAAATCCATGCGGGAGTAGATCAGCAGCGGCTCGCTCAAACGCAGCGTGGCGGCTTTGGCGCGCGGCGCCGAGAGAATCGTTTCGGTGACCACCTTCTTGGGAGTATTGTTTTCGATCAGGAACGGATACGTATGGTAGGCCTTGTAAGTGAGGCCGCCGCCGCAGGGCTTCTCCCAAGCCAGCTTCTCGTCGAAAACCACGGTGTCCAGACCCGCGGAAGCCAGCCGCTCAGCCGCGAACGCCCCTGCCGGACCTCCTCCCAATATGGCGACCAGTTTCATCTCGGGCCGCGATCCTGCGGGGGTAACGCGGGATGTCCGGGCGGCAGCGCGCCCGCTGCACTGCCGCCACTTTCTGGCATAGCCATCCCGCCGCCGTGCGGACTTGCGCCCATGCCGCCATGCGGGTTCTGACCGGAGGCCGTGCGCGGCTTTACCAGCCAGCGGTTCCCCTTCTTTTCCAGCACGTAATGAATGGACATCGCCTGGCCCGGCTGGGCCGCATTCGATCCTTTCGGGGTGAAGGTGAATGTGGCATCGACTTCGTTCTCCCGAAAGATCATGGACCCGACCGACACATCCATGGAACCGATGTTCAGACCCGGGCGCGTGGAGAGGTAATCCATGACGCCGCGCCTGACGGCGCCCTCATTTTGAATGTTGGAATGGCAGCCCGCCAGGGCAAGGCAGACCACCACGGGAAGGAGGCTTCTCACGCTCTGATTATACCCGCTTCAATGCCGCGGTCCAGGTGCCAGCCTCCTGCCGAGCTCTTGCGGATTCGCCACGAACCAAACACACTCGCCGCAGTTCGACTCATACACCAAGTTTCGGAAGGCGGAACTGTACTCCAAATATGCGGAGATGTCTCCGGCAATCGCGACCCGCCGGCCATACGTTGCGAACTTCTGCAGGATCTCGCCCGCTACACGCGCGCTCAGGCGGAAGAAATCGTCATCCAGCCGTTCGCGGGAATGGGGATCAGATCGGCTTCGCGCTGCATCGCCTCGGCGATCAATTCTACGGCATCGCTGGGGCCATTTAGAGGTCCGGTGCCCTGGCCTGCGCGGTCCCTCCTGGACCCGCCTCTTTCGTTCCCCAAAAACAAAGCCTTCGACTTCGCGAGAGGCCGACGAGGGCGTCGGCCGCGGACCAGGGGGTCCGCCCAATGGGGTCCGCCCCCACCAATGCAAGTGTCATTTCGCTTGCGGATTGGCGGCGAGTTCCTCGAGCTTGGGCAGTAGCTGCCCCACGATGGCCGCGTCGTTGGCTTTGGGCGCCAGCTCCAGGTACTTGCGGAAGCACTTGGCGGACTCGGCGTATGCCTTCTTGTCCATCAGGATGAGGCCCAGCACATAGCTCATGCGCGGGATCTTCTGGTCCTTGTCCAGGCGCAATCCCTCGCGCGCGGCCCGCTCAGCCTCGTCCGGCTTGTTCAGCCGAGCGTCGGCGATGGCGTTGAAGAGGTACGCTCCCGGGAAATCCTCGGGATCCAGCTCGATCCATAGGCGCGAATACTTTTCGGACTCGGCCCAATCGCCCCGGTGGTCCGCGGCCACGGTCAGGTTCTCATACGGCTTGACGTACCGGGGGTCGCTTTTTTGGGCCTCTTTCCAGGCTTCGATGGCGCCAGCCGCGTCATTTCGGCCTTGGCGCGCCAGTCCGAGTTGGTACCATGCGACGGCGAACTGCGGATAGAGCCTTACAGCCTTACCGAATTCGGCGGCCGCGACGTCCCACTTTGCCGCGCGCATGGCTTCCAGACCCCTATCGTAAGCCTTCCTGGCATTCGCAGGAGCCTGCAGCGTCGTGGCGCTGACCACCAGAGAACTGGCGCGCGAAAGCGGATGAAGAATGATGGTGCCCACGCGGGCATCGTCCATGGTGCTCTTGATGGCCATGCTGACGCTCTCGGAACGGTAGCCCGGAAGAACCGCCCGCAACTCGCAGTTTCTCAGCGCTTGGGTAATGGGCATAGAATACTGGGTCGAGCTGGCACTCAGGGCTTTGTTCAGCTCGTCGCTGCGTAGAGTGGCGGACTGGCTGGCATCCCCGGTCAAGACATCGCTCCCGCCGGCCGACACCTTGAAACCAAAATGTCCCTTCTCGTCGGTCCAGGTTTCGAAGCTCGCGTGGCCGCCGCAGACTCTCTCGATGCGCACCGTGTCGGCGGGCGGCGACCCATCGTCCAACATCACGTTGCCGGTGAAGAAAACCACGCGCTCGTCGCTTTTGTCGATTACGGATTGTCCTGGATTCTGGCCCCGGGCCTGAACCACGGCAGCCAACACCAGTCCCATACATATCCATGTACGGCAGCCCATACTTCCCTCCTGAACCTTAAGAGCGGGTCCTGGAGGACCCGCGCAGACCTGGAGGTCCGCCCCACAAACTACTGCAGCTTATTGATCAGATCGTCGATCTTGTGTTCTTCGTCATTGGCCGGATGGCTGTGCAGCGCGCGCTGCAGCTCCCGCAAGGCCTTTGGCTTGTCGCCTTTTTGGGCGTACGCCATACCCAGGTGGAAGCGGTATGTGGAGTTGTCCGGCTTCTGGTTCACCAGCGTCTGGAACATATCCATGGCATTGTCGCTCATGTTCTTCTTCAGATAAATCCAGCCCAGCGTATCGGACACCTCGCTCAGGTTCGGCAGCGCCTGTTTGGCGCGCTGGGCGTATGTCAGCGCCTGGTCGAGGTCCCCGGAACCGCCCTCGGCCATCATAAACGCCAGGTTGTTCAGGGCCATACCGTCTTGCGGGTTCAGTTTGATGGACTGCTCGTAAATCTCGCGGGCTTCCTTTTTCCGGCCCGCGTTGCTCAGAGTCAGCGCCAGCTCGTCGACCGCCGTCGAATTGCCGGGAAGCCCGTCTCTGGCTTTGTACAAAGCCTGTATGGCTCCGTTCAGGTCTCCCTTTTTGCGCAACGTGAGGCCCAGACGCAAGTAAGTGTCGCCGCGCGCCCTGGAATTCTTGTCCAGCCCGTTGAGCACGGCTTGAAACTGGCCGATCGCCAGGTCTAGATTCCCGGCGCGCACCGCCAGATTGCCAAGCGCTAGCCGCAGATCGTTTCGGGCGGGGCTCTTCGCCAATTCCGATTGCAGGGCCAGAATCGCTTGATCCATATAGCCTTGTTGCGCCAGCGTTTCCGCCAGCCCCACCAGCGCGCGCGTATCCTGCGGATTGGACGCGTAGATTTTGCGGAAAATGCCCTCCGCCTCTTTCAGGTTGCCTTCTCGCATGGCCAAAATGCCCAGCGAGAAATCGATGCCCGGGGTACTGGGATTGGCTTGCCCGATGGCTTCTAGCACCAGCCGCGCCTCGGCATATTTTCTTTCCCCCGACAACGCCGCCGCTTCAACCATGCGCGCCGGAACGCTCTTCTTGTCGATCTGCAGAATGGCGGCGACGGATTTGAGAGCCGGGTCGTACTCCGCGCGCATCACCTGTAGTTGCGCCAGCGCCAGACGGGCCGGCAGATAATCGGGCCGCAGGCGGATGGCCTCCGAGAACTGCTGGCGGGCCTGCTCATACTCCCCGCGCGCGATGTGCGCCCGCCCCAGGTTGTAGCGCGCCACGAAATTGTCGGGCGCACCGTTGACCACCGCCTGCAATTCGGAGATGGCCTTCTGCACCTCGCCGCGATCTAGCAGCAAGGATGCCTGCAATCCCCGCGCATCGGAATCCTTGGGATTGTCCTTCAGAATGGCGGCATTGATGTCGGCCGCCTCGGCGCGCTTGTTCTGGCGCATTAATATTTCGATCATGCGCTTCCGATAGGTGTCCTTCTGCTTGGGGTCCAGGCTCATGCCCTCTTTGTACTGATTGAGCGCCTCCGCCAGGTTCCCGCTGCGAAGATAGAAGTCGCCCACCACCAAGTACGCGCGGTCGAAATCCTTGGCGTGGCTCTTGATTTGGTTGAGCGCCGCCACCATCTCGTCGTGACGCTTCAAGCTGGAGTAATGGCTGGCCAGCCCCACCAGAAAACCGATTTGCTTGGGGTTGTTGGCGGCGCCCGCCTTTAGGGTTTGCTCCGCCTCGGCCGTTTTGTTCTGCACCAGATAAACGCGGTACAACTCGTTATAAGCCTCGACAAAAGTCTTGTCCTCTTTAATGAGCTGCCCATACATCCGCTCGGCCTCCGGAAACTGCCGGGCGCCGGCCAGCGCGCGCGCCAATTGCATCTGCAGAGCCGGCGGCGGCGTCTTGATGGAGATGGCCTTGCGGTACTCCGCGATTGCGCTGGCCAGCAGCGTTTCGGCTTGCTCCGGGTGACCGTCGCGGGCACTGCTCTGCGCCCGCACGAAATTCAGGTCGGCGGTCAGCCGGTGGCCGTCGAATGAATTGGGGTCGCGCTGCAGAAGCTCCTTGGAGATGCCTTCCACTTCCAGCAGGAACTGGCTTTCGCGGGTGAACGCGAGATAGATCTCGGCCAACCGGACTTCCGAGTCCACGTGCTCCGGCTGCTCTTTAGGGATCAGTTCAATGGCCCGCCGCAATTCGCCCAGGGCGTTTGGAATGCGGCCGAGCTTCAAATCGGTCAGCGCCAGACGGTAGTAGGCGGGGCCGTATCGCTGGTCCTTCTGCAAGGCGTTGCGATACATGATGGAAGCTTCTTTGAACTTACCTCTCGCAAAGTATCTATTCCCGTTTTCCAGATAACGCTTTTTGGCGACATTGGGGTCCCGGCTACAGGAAACCAAGGTCAACGCAGCCAGGACGACCACCAGGGATTTCATGCAAGTCCTCACGCTGATTCTAATATACATCGCGCGCCGCGGTAAGTTTGTTTACATTACTATCCTGCGACGATGCTTGTGCGGCGGGCCTCCGGTCCTGCGCCGGTCCTCCAAGACCCGCTTTGGGCGCCCTTCGCGCGCCCAGAGTTTCCCTGGGCGAACCCAAAACCAAATGACGAAGCGAACCCAATTCGATCGTTTGTTTTCAACAAAAGCCCCCGATGGGTATGTGCTTCACTCAGGTGATCGTCAGAGCTGCTTCGTGGGGCAGGCCATCGTTTTCTGTGGCCTGCCTGCCCCAGGAGCGGCCCCCCGCCTGGCAGGGTCGAAAAACCCTCCCCTCATGCCGGGATGCCCGCCGGCATGGGACCGCCTTCTACTCGATAGCCGAGCTTTCGGAGTTCTTTGATTATGCGGGTGGTGCGTGTGCGCTGAGACTTGGCACTCACTGCGGGTCCCCGTTCCTGGTAACGCACTCGCTTACGCAGAAGGATCCAGAGTAGCCGGCACAGTCGATGCGCGATAGCCCAGATGGCCGCCTTGTACCCCAGACGCGGCAGCAATTTGCTAAATGTGATTTCAAATGTGCTGCCTTTGACCTTAACGGCCGACTGGGCTGGCTGATTGAGGAGCCGGCGCATATTCTGGTTGCCCTTCGGCGAGCGCGTGCTTTGCGACTCGCCCGCACTCTCTTCGCTTCCCGGACATACCCCCACCCATGAGGACAATGCTTTGGCGGATTCAAACTTGTCTGCCTCCCCGGCCCCACTTCGACGATGATCTGGACAGATGAACTAACGCCCAGCCCGGGCGCCTCCGCCAAACGTTGCACTGCGTCTTGATGCTCCTGCAGTAGCTCGGAAGCCTCCCGGTCTAATTGCTCGATCTGCTCTTCCAGCAACTCCAGCTCCTGCAGTGCCATCTTCAGCAGGCGACGATAAACTGCATGCAGTTGCGTGCCGGCCCCCAGGGCGTCCTGGAGTTGCGCCGGCGTAGCCCGCAGCCGGAAGTCTGCCAGTGCGGCTATCGCCGCCGGGTCGGCTTCGCCTTCCGCCAGCGCCTGCAACATCCGGCGCGCGCTGAGACCCAGCAGGTCCGACACCAAGCTCGAAAGCTTGCTGTGCATTTGTTCCAGCAAGCTCTCCAGTTGATTCTGAAAGCGTACCTTGTCGCGCATTGTCGCGCGTCAACTGGTACTTGCACCGCGTCACCGTGCGCCAGAGCCGCTGCTCCGGATCGGGTACGAAGCTTAACACCAACTCCTGCGCTACCAGCCGTTTGACCATCCGTTCGCCGTCGACGAAATCGCCCTCGCGTCCGCGCCGCCCGCGGTTGGACTTGGCTTGGCATAGGTGCAATGTGCCGGACATCTTGCCGGCACCCTCCCGCTGCTGGCGCAGCGGCTTCCAATACTGCTCCAGGGCAGCCCACACCGGCTTCCAGTACTGCGCCGTGGATTCCATCACCACCTCTTCGACCTCCTGCTGGACCAGCCACTCCGCCAGTGCTCGCAGAGATTCCCCGGTAGTGCCGAACTTGCGCCGCTCAAACTGATACTCGCCCTGTCCGGCTACGTCGGCATCCACTACCGCCAACATCCTCTTGTGTACATCGACTGCTGCGATATGATATGCCATCGGCTTCTCCTGGGGCGGCGCAGAGAGCACGCGAAAAAGTTCCCTATGCAGGGTCGCGGGCTATCCCCGTTCCCAAAGGGAAAGCAGTGATGCCCAATTATTCGCTCAAGGCGCGCGTGCTCCGGATCAAACAGACGAACGGCCTCAACTTCGCCACAGCCACACCGATCTCGCTGCGCCGCCTTTCCATTCTGCCACAGCGCCCGCTCGAGCCTTTTTCATGAAATTTCGCGGGCCGCAGGTCCTCCCCAACAGACGACACAAAACTGATCGTCTGCCCCACAGGCCCGCGCCAGTGTGAAGGCAGTGGGCTGCGAGCTGTCGGGTTTGGCCGGAAGCCGAATCTCACCCCCGAGCAGGACCTTGCCCGCCGCTTGATCGAGAAGGCGAAAACCGACAGTATGCGGCCGACCTCTTGAAAAGTGGCATGCTCAGCGCCTTACCGAGCCCCGCTGTTATCCAGTTGGATTACTTGAGTAGCTGGACTGCCCCCATTTGGCTCTGCTCGTCCATTTTCACCTATTGGTCGTGCGCAAGTAGAGGTAGCTATATGGTTACCGAGCCGCGACCGTCTGGGAAGCGGTTTCGGCTAGACTGGCCAAAAAACAATCGCCACCCAACAACCCACCACCACCCGCCTACGCCCGCCGCCCCCGGCACAGTACACTGTAAGTCTGATGGACCGCATCGGACGCTACAAGATCGTGCGCGAGCTGGGCCGTGGCGCCATGGGCGTCGTGTACCTGGCCACCGATCCCACCATCGGCCGTCCGGTCGCCATCAAGACCATCCGCCTCGGGGAAGTCACGAATGCCGAGGAGCGCGCGCGGCTGCGCGAGCGCCTGTTCCGCGAAGCCCGCTCGGCCGGCGTCCTCTCGCATCCGGGCATCGTCACCATCTACGACATGGAGGAGCAGGACGACATCGCCTACATCGCCATGGAGTACGTCAACGGGCCCACGCTCGACCAGCTTATTTCCGGCCAGCCGCTCCCCGCGGACCGCATGTTCAGCATTCTCGGCCAGGCCGCCGTGGCCCTGGATTACGCCCACCAGAAGGGCATCGTGCATCGCGACATCAAGCCCGCCAACATCATGGTCACCGAGGATGGCTTGTCCAAGATCACCGACTTCGGCATCGCCAAAATCAGCACGAACGAGCAGTTCACCATGACCGGAGCCATCGTGGGCACGCCGCATTACATGGCGCCCGAGCAGGTGCAGGGATTGGCCGTGGACGGCCGCGCCGATCAGTTCTCGCTCGCCGTCATCACCTTCGAAATGCTTACCGGTGAGAAACCCTTCACGGGCGAGCAGCTTACCACCGTAGTCTACAAGATCGTAGCCGAGGAGCCCGTACCGGCGCACCGGCTGAATTCCACGCTCAATCAGCAGATCACCAATGTGCTGCGCCGCGCGCTGGCCAAGAAACCCGATGCGCGCTACCCGAACTGCCAGAAGTTTGTGGATGCGCTGGAAGCGGCCTGCGCGGCAGCCAAGGGCTGGCAACCGGTGCCGCGCGGCGGCGGCCTCAACTTGCCCACAGCCGTGGAGGCGCGCCGGCCCGCCAACTTCTCGCTATTGCGCAGCACGGAGGAAACCAAGCCCAGCGCGCGCCGCAAGATGGGCGTTCTGCCCGTGCTCTTCGCCATCCTGGTGGCGGCCGGCCTGGTGGTCTTGATCGCCTGGCAGGCCGCGCCCTGGCTCACGGAGTCCAGCCAGTCCCCGCCCAAAGCGGTCGTAACGCAAGCCCAGCCGCCCAGTCCGCAGCCCGTGCCGCCGCCTTTGCCCGTAGTTGAGCAGAATAAACCCAGCCCCATGCCGCCCCCGGAGACTCCGACCGGCTCGGCCCCGGAGACTGGCAAGACGGAAGCCGAAGGCGCCACCCTCGAGCGCGGCCCCATTCCGGCGCCGGTGGCGGCGGACCAGCACACCCGTCCCGCGCTGCGCCAGCCCGCGCCGGACTTGTCGTCCAGCCCATATCTCAAAGTTTCCGTCGCTACCATCCCTCCCGATGCCACCGCCATGCTGGACAATAGCCCCGACACAGCCTGCACTACGCCCTGCGCGCTGGATGCGGCGCCCGGACAGCACACGGTCAGCATCAGCCGCCAGGGCTATCAAACCGAGCATCGTCCCGTCACCGTCGCCAACGCCGCGGTGGAACTTCCGACCATCGCCCTGCGCGTGCCCGGAGGCGTCCTGATGCTGGCCAGCGTCCCCACCGGCGCGCGTGTCCTCGTGAATGGCACGCAGTCGGACCAGATCACGCCGGCGAAACTAGTGTTGCGGCCGGGTAAGTATACCATAGCGATTGAGAAGGACGGCAAGCGGAGTTCCAAAGAGGTGGAGATACAAAACGGCATCACCCAGTTCGAAAAGATCGTCATGGACAATTAGATTATGACCATGGTAAAATGACTAGTCATGAATGCTAAAGCGTGGCGCAACGAAATCCCGGCGGGCGAATTCAAAGCCAAATGCCTTAAGCTGCTAGATGAAGTTCATCAGAAACGTTTCCAAATCGTGATCACGAAACGCGGCAAGCCGGTGGCCCGCCTCGTTCCCGTGACCGATGCGATGCCGGACATTTTCGGACGCATGAAAGGCACCGTCGAGATCCTCGGGGACATCGTCGGACCCACTGGCGAGGTGTGGAATGCCGACCGGGACCACGGCGATATCTGATGAGGGACCGCTCCTGCTGGACACGCATTGCTGGATTTGGTTGCAGTCCGGCCAACTGGAGAGGTTCTCGCAAGGAGTTGTCGAGCGGATACGGCAGGCCGGCGCGCGCGGCATGCTACGTGTATCGGTCATCTCGGTATGGGAAATCGCGTTGCTCGAATCCAAAGGCCGTATCCGGGTTCACATGGACTGCCTGGAGTGGGTGCGCCGGGCGTTGGAAACCCCCGGCCTCTCGCTGGTTCCCCTAACCCTTGAAATCGCGGTCGAAAGCACCCGCCTTCCCGGAAACCTGCACGCCGATCCCGCGGACCGCATCCTGGTGGCCACCGCCCGCGACCTAGCCGCATGCCTGATGACGCGCGACCAGGCTCTGCTCGATTACGGCCGCAAGCGTCACGCGCGCATCGTCTCCGCCTGATCCGCCCTTTACGCCGATTTGATTTCCGTCCACATCCTATCCCGCAGCCGTTGCGTAGCGCCCGGCATGGTGGCGATCCACTGCCCGCGCGCCAGCGTCTCCGCTGATGGAAACAGCGTCGTATTGCGCCGCAGCGCTTCCGGCAACAACGCCTGCGCAGCGGTGTTGGCGGTTGCGGTGCGGGAGGTCTGCACAATCGCCGCTGCCACCGGCGCGCGCAACAGGTAATTGATGAACTGGTGCGCCAGTTCCGCGCGGCCGCTCTCCCGTAACACCACGGCGTTATCGCCGTACAGCGGGAAGCCCTCGGCGGGGTATGCGAAACCAAGCTGCGGTGCGGCGTCGATGGCCTGCTGCGCGGTGGTCGCCCATGAGTGCGCCACCAGGATGTCGCCCGCCACCAGTTGGTCGCGAAACTCGGCGTTCAGATAGGCGCGCAGCAACGGTTTCTGGGCGATGGCTTCGTGCTCCGCGCGGCGCAGGCTGGCGTCGTCCGTCGAGTTGTACGAAAGCCGCAGCTTCAGCAGGCACGCGCCCAGCACTTCTTCCGGATCGTCCAGCATGGTCAACCGGCCTTTGAATCGCGCGCTCCACAGGTCGGCCCACGCGGCCGGCGCGGGCGAGGCCGACCGATTGTACGCGATGCCTGTAGCGCCCCACATATACGGGACGCAGTATTCCAGACGCGGGTCCCACGGCGGGCTTTGGAAGCGCGGTTCCAGGTTCGGCAGATTGGCCAGCCGAGCATGATTAAGCGGCGCAAGCAGCCCGTATTGGCGCATGGGCTGAATGCGATTGTGCGTCGGGAAAACCACGTCCCAACCGGAGTTGCCGCTCAGCACCTTGGCCAGCATCTCTTCGTTGCTCTCGTAGGTGGCGTAGCGCACGTGCACGCCGAACTCGACTTCGAAATTGGCGACGGTATCTGGTGCCACGTAGTTCGACCAGTTGTAAACGTTGAGCCGCGGCCGCCCGCGCGCGCATCCGGCCAGGCCCGCTACGCCCATCAGAAACGTGCGTCGATTCAAGCTGCGATTCATGACTTTTGCACCCGTTCCGAGATCAGTACCAGCGCCCCAAACACCACCACGATCAATGCCGAAATCGCATTGATCACGGGACTCGCGCCGCGCCGCGCCATCGCATAGATCACCATTGGCAGGGTTTCCGAATCCACACCCGCCACCATGCTGGTAATCACGTAGTCGTCGAACGAAACCGTGAGCGCCAGCAGCGCGGCCGCCACGATGCCGGGCAGCAGCGCCGGCAGCGTCACGTACCGGAAGGCCTGCAATTCCGTCGCGCCCAAGTCCAGCGCGGCCTCCTCCAGCGCCGGGCTGAACGTCCGCAGCCGCGCCGCAATCACGATCACCACGTAGGCGATCGAAAACGCCACGTGCGCCAGGATCACCGTATGCAATCCCAGTCGCCAGTGTAGCCACCGGAACGACCATTTGAAACAGCGCCAGCAGCGAGATCCCCATCACGATCTCGGGCGTCACCAACGAAAGATAGAGCGAGCCGGAAAGCAGCTTCGAGCCGCGCTTCCACAAGCCATAGGCGCACAGCGTCCCGGCCACGGTGGAAAGAACGGTGGCTACCACCGCGACGATCACGCTGTTCCAGGCGGATTCGCCAAGCTGCCGATCCTGAAAAATCGCGCGATACCAGTGCAGCGAGAACCCCTGCCATACTGTGAAGCGCGACGAATTGAAACTGAAAACGGCCAGAATCACCAGCGGCAAATGCAGGAAAAGGTAGACCGCCGCGGCATACAAACCCAGCCAGCGCTTCATACCAATCCCTCCCGTTCGCTCCGTAGCATCAGCAGCACCAGCGCGCCCACCAGCGCCATCAGCCCCACCGAGATGGCCGCGCCGAAAGGCCAGTCGCGCGCGGTGGTGAACTGGTTCTGCACCAGGTTGCCGATCAGCACCGTGCGTCCGCCGCCCAGCAGGTCGGGCGTGAGATAAGCGCCCAGCGCTGGAATGAATACCAGGATGCTGCCGGCGCGGATGCCCGGCGCGGAGAGCGGCAGAATCACGTGCAGCAGCGTCGGCCACGGCTTAGCGCCCAGGTCCGCGGCCGCCTCCACCAGCGCCGGATCCAGCGGCTCCAATGTGGCGTACACCGGCAGCACCATGAATGGCAGATAACCGTACACCAGCCCCAGCAGCACTGCGCCATCGTTATACAGCAGCGGCAGCGGATCGTGAATCAGGCCGAGATGCTGCAGCGCCGTGTTGATCAGCCCGGTATCGCGCAGCAGGAAAAGCCACGCGTAGAGGCGCACCAGAAAACTGGTCCAGAACGGCAGAATCACAAGCTGCAGGTAGATGTTCCAGCGGCTGCCCGCACGCGAAATGAACAGCGCCAACGGAAAGCCCAGCAGGAGGCAGATGGCCGTAGTCGCGGCAGCCATCACGAAAGACCGCAGTACGATGCCCAGATACAGCGGATCGGCCAGACGCTGGTAATTCTCCAGCGTCCAGGGCAGGGCCAGCCCGCCGTATGCGCCGCGCGTCAGCAGGCTGTACACGATCACGATGGCGAATGGCGCGGCGAACAGCACCGCCATCCAGATCCAGGCGGGAAGCAGGAACCACGCGCGCAGGCGTTCCCAACCGGAAGCGATCATGAAAGATCATCTCGTCGGATGGATTCCAGCATACGTGGATCGCTTCGTCCGTCTGGTACGTGCCATTATTTCGGGGGATCTCGGCGACAGCGTCTTCGCCGCTCTCCAGGCGCGTCAGCACGTGTACGCAGTTGCCCAGAAAGACCGAGCCGGTCACCGTGGCGGGCTTGAATCGCCCGCCGCTGGAAGGCAGATCGCGCGAGATGCGCGTCACCTCCGGGCGCAGGCCGATGCCGTCGATCCAATTCACCGCGCCCAGAAAGCCGGCCACGAAGCGCGTGCTTGGGCGCAGGTAGAGTCCCGCGGCGTGCCCACCTGTTCGATCGCGCCGGCGTTCATCACCGCCAACTGGTCGGACATGGAGAGCGCCTCCTCCTGATCGTGCGTCACCGGCAGAAACGTGATCCCCACGCGGCGCTGCATCTCTTTCAGTTCCAGGCGCATCTGCTTGTGCAGCTTGGGATCGAGCGCCGCCAGCGGCTCGTCCAGCAGCAGCACGTCGGGCTGCAGCACCAGCTACCGGGCCAGCGCCACGCGTTGCCGCTCGCCGCCGGAAGGCTGCGCCGGATAGCGCGATTTCTTGCCCGTCAGCCGCACCAGTTCCAGCGCTTCCCGCACCTTTCGCTCGATGCCGGATTGGTTCTTCCGCTTCAGCCCGAAGGCGATGTTCTCCGCCGCGGTCAGATGCGGGAACAGGGCATAATTCTGAAAGACGGTGCTCACGTTGCGCTGGTAAGGCCTCTGCTCGTTGACCACCGCGCCGTCCAGCAGCACCTCGCCGGAAGTCGGCTGCTCGAAACCGCGATCAGGCGCAGCGTGGTGGTCTTGCCGCAGCCCGAAGGCCCCAGCAGCGAGTAGAATCCGCCGCGCGGAATCTTGAGCGAAATGCCGTCCACGGCGCGCTGGTTCGGGAAGAGCTTCACCAGGTTGCGCAATTCCAGAATTGACTCCATTTGAGAAGCATGTTAACGCAAACGTTGGATCGCACGATGAAAAATTTTGCATGGACCTTGCTGGCCGCGTCGCTGGCCATCCCGCCGGCGCGCCCCCAAACCGGCGCCGAGCTTTTCGAAAAGAATTGCGCGGGCTGCCACCAAACCGGAAGTGCCACGCACGCACCAGCTCCCGAGGCGCTGCGGCAGATGTCGCGCACGAAGATTTTCGACGCCTTGACTACCGGGAAAATGATCCTGGTAGCGGCCGCACTGCCGGTGATGCAGCGCATGGCCATCGCGAACTATTTGGGCGCGAAGGAGCTTGAGGAGGTCAGCGGCGGCCTGTGCCCGTCGGCCCCCGCGCCGTTGAAGGATCTGCGGGGATGGCACGGCTGGAGTGTGGACCCGGAGAACACTCGCATGCAGAGCGCGGCTGCCGCCGGTTTGGACCGCGCCCAGGTGAGCAAGCTGAAACTGAAGTGGGCGTTCGGATTTCCTGGCGCAACTTCGGCGCTTGGGCAGCCATCCGCCGCGGGAGGGCGCCTGTTCGTGGGTAGCGCGGGCGGCATAGTGTACGCGCTCGACCAGCACACCGGTTGCACTTACTGGACCTTCAAAGCGGCCCAGACCGTGCGCACCGCCATCAGCGTGTCGAAGTACGGCGACGGCCGCCACGCCGTATACTTCGGAGACGCTCAGTCCACCGCATATGCCGTCGATGCGGACACTGGCGCGCTGCTCTGGAAAACGCGCGTGGATGAGCATATGTTTTCGCATATCACCGGCAGCCCGATGCTCTACGACGGGCGCCTGTATGTCCCGGTTTCGACCGGCGCCGAGGAATTCGTGGCGGCGGGCGACCCGAAATACAAGTGCTGCACGGCGCGCGGAAGCGTCGTCGCGCTGGATGCACGAAACGGCGAGCGCCTCTGGAAGACCTACACGATTCCCGAGCCCAAGCCCACCCGCGTGAACTCCGCCGGCACGCAGATGATGGGGCCATCGGGGGTATCGGTATGGTCCGCGCCCACCGTCGATGTGCAGCGCAAGGTGCTCTACGTGGGCACCGGCAACGAACACTCCGGACCGGAGACCACCGCCAGCGACGCCGTGCTGGCGCTCGATATGGAAACCGGCAAAGTGCTTTGGTCCAAGCAACTGACGCCGGCGGACCACTGGAACGTGGCCTGTGTGCTTCCCGGCCAGGTGAATTGTCCGGAAAAACCGGGTGAGGACACGGATATCGGCGCGTCGCCCATACTGGTTTCGCTGCCCGGCGGCAAGCGCCTGCTGCTGGTGGGGCAGAAGTCCGGCGTGATGTGGGCGCTCGACCCGGATGCCCAGGGCAACATCGTGTGGCAACGGCGCATCGGCAAGGGCGGAGTTTTGGGCGGCATCATGTGGGGTCCCGCCGCTGACGGCGACAACGTGTACGTGCCGCTCTCCGACTTCACCATGCGCGGTCCAATCGAAGGCGGCGATCCCAAGCTGGGTGGCGGGCTGTTTGCGCTGCGCATCGCGACCGGAGAGCAAGCCTGGTACGCGCCGCCGGAGGCACCCAAGTGCGTGGGGACGCTCGGATGTACGCCGGCTCAAATGGCGCCCGCCACGCTGATTCCGGGCGTGGTCTTTTCCGGCTCGATGGACGGCCATCTGCGCGCCTACAGTACCTCGGACGGCGCGGTGATTTGGGACTTCGACACCTTGCGCGATTTCCCGACAGTCAACGGAGTGAAAGCGAAGGGCGGATCGATGAGCGCCAGTGGACCCGTGGTCACCGGCGGGATGCTCTTCGTCAATTCCGGTTACGGCGCGCTGGGCGGCATGCCTGGAAACGTGCTCATGGCCTTCAGCGTAGATTAGCTCTTGCGGGGCAGCCAATCCTGGCTGCAGGCCACCCTTTAGGTGGCCGCTTGCCTGTCTGCATTCCCAAAAGAGGAGATGGGAGGTCGCCTGGCGGTTCCGCCTGCCATCGAGGCGTGCGGCCGGCCACCAGCAACGGCAAGCCACGCTTGCCCGCCGCCCCTTGCACTTGCTTGCAATCCTATACGACTTCTCGATGCCTTTATTCACCGGCGGCAAGCTCTTCGTCAATTTCAGGGTACGGCGCGTTGGTGGCATCCCCGGCAACGCCTTCGGAGAGCCTATTGACTGTATATACGATCATCGTATATACTAAGGATGAGTGGAGGAAATCGAAGGCTTCGATTGGGACGCCGCCAACGTAGGCCACATTCTGCGCCACGCGGTCACTCCCTTCGAGGTCGAAGAGGTCGCAGGCCGCCCGCACGTGACTATCCCCGCGAAGACCGTCAAGGGCGAAAAGCGATCGACGCTTTTCGGAAAAACAGCATCCAACCGCTGCTTGGTGGTGGTCTTCACGATTCGCCGCAAGCGGTTCCGCACCGTGACGGCCTACGAAACAAATGCCGTGGAGAGGAGGAAGTATGCCCCGCAAATCGACTAACGCCGCCATGCTCAAAACCGACGCGGAGGAGGCCATCTGGTATGCAACCCCGGAGGGCCGCCGTCAGACGCAGCGCGAGTTCGCGCGCGCCCTTCGGACCGGGACCCTCAGCCGGTCATCCGGCCTGAAAGTCGCGAAGACCGATCCTAATGCCCTCCAACAGCTCATGGAACAAGCCAAGGAAAGCGCCACGCGCGCCATTTCCATTCGCATACCGATCGCGGATCTGGAGCGCGCCGCGCGCATCGCCGGCGAGACGGGTGTCGGCTACCAGACCGTGCTCAAGCGAGCGATCCGTGAGGGGCTGCAGAAAGCCGGCTGAAAGGCGGACAGTGAAAATTTGCGGGCCAGGGGAGCCGCGAAGAGACCCTTCCTCGCGAGCCTGCGCGTCCGGGGAAAAGCATGTCCCGGCTGGCGGCCGGCACGTAAGCATCCCCGATCTGTCGCGGTCCATCGAAATAAAGCGTTTCAATCCTTTCGCCGATAGTGTCTGGCTCGCGGAGCGCGCCTTCGACGGTACAATCGGCTCGCGCGCCGTCCAGTCCAGCCAAAGTTCAATCCAACGGATTGGAACGCCGGCCATCATCGTGTCGGCGGCTCAATTGGGCCTTCTTGGCGGCAAGTTCCTGCAGGTAGCGGTCCAGCGAGACGCCGCGCGCATGCGCCCGCGCCATCAGACCTTCTCCTACCTTATTGACCGGGGAGTGACGCGCGCATGGTCGCCGGCATACAAAGAAGCAGGCGTGGATCGGGGCGGAAGAGCGAAAGGAGATGGTGTGAAGGGCAGCGCTTGAATGGGGCGTTCAAGGGCCGGGAAACAGGGCGGGGATAAAATATAAGCCAATGCGCACCTCGATTGCGAAGAAATCACGCCGACCAACAGCGGCGCTGGAGACCACAGTTATCGTTAGCCCGGACTTCGGGAACACAGCGAGCGTTACGAAAGCAGTGCGAATCGTGAACCAAGCGCAGGCGTCGTTTCGCCTAGAAGCTTCTTCTTGAGGACTGGGTAGATGAAACTACCGGCGGTAAACGCAGTCTCGACGTGCGCCAAGTGTCGAAGAGTGTCAAGGGCGCATCCGAAAAGCGTCCGGTTATGATCATTACCGGCCGACCACTGAAAGAAGGATACTTCGCAAACGAGCATCGTAATTGCTTTCTAATTTCTACCGCCGTTGAAGAGGCGAACTATCCCACACGTCCACTGCGTCTGTCCATCGCCTACAACCTAAGCAATTGCTTGCCGCTTTTTGCCTTGCCCGTCGGACAGCGACTGAAGTTGCAAGACGAAGTCGTGCACGAGAACGAGACGATTGGATGCTTTAACGACTATTGTCAGACCATCAGTGAGATTTGGAAAAGTATGTTCAATGCTGTTCAATGCGGATCATCGTCGATCGCGGCCGGCTGATTCGGGAGGGCCCGCTGGCTGAACTGCTCGACCGCGGCGGACGCGTGGCAATCGTCGTGGACAGCCTGCCCGAGGAGATGGAGACGATTTTGTCCGAGCGTGGAGCCGCCATCGAGCGTGGCGGGCACGGCGTGCGCGTGCTGGTCGATCCGGCCTTGAAACGGGAAGCCGTCGAGAGACTGTGGGCTGCCGGATGCGATGTCGTCAGTATGCACCCGGTGCGCAGCTCTCTGGAGGATCTGTTCCTCACGCTGGTGGGCGATGCGGAGAAGGCCCGATGAGAATACCGCCATTGCATTCCTGACATTTTCCGGTTTCGTGCGCAACAGGCTGCTGATTCTCTCCTGGCCCTGTTCGCCGTCGTGGTGCTGCTCATGATGACACCGTTGATGGTGTTCAAGGCGCAGGCCGGCGCGCCGGGGATGCCGCGCGGAGAGTATGGTGCTGGGGCTGATCGGCAGCATCATGTCGCTGCTCAGCGGATTCGGCAGCTTGGCAGCCTGGGCCGCGCCGACGCCGTTTGGACCGATATCCGGAGCGGCACGATACTGGCGGTGCTGGCGCGTGCCATCCGCCGGTGGGAGTTTCTGCTGGGCAAGTTTCTGGGCGTCCAGCTCTTGATGGCCGCGTACCTGTCGATGATGCTTGCGCTGAGCTATCTACTGGCCGCCATCGGGGGCGAGCATATTCACCCCGCGCCTTGGCTGCTGATCGTGTATCCGCTGGTGCGCTACACGCTCTATAGCGGACTCGCCATGCTGCTGGCCACCGTGATGCACCCAGTCGTTTCGTTCGCCATCATGCTGGTGATTTATGGTGGCGCGGGGCCTTCCAGCCGTGCCCCGTACATGCCGGCATGGCTGAAGGCGGGTCTGTACACTGCGCTGGCTTCTGCGAACCTGCTTTAGGAAACCCGCTTTCTCACAATTACGGAGGCTTCGCTGAAGAACACCTCACCCCTGCATCACCTGACTGCGCTGGCCTACGGGTTGGATTGGGCCTTGGTGTTTTTTCTGGTGGCTGGATGGCTGTTCAGCCGGCGAAGTCTCTCCAAGTAACGCGCGCCTCTCAGCGTGCCGCTCCCCCGCTCGTTGGGCACTTTGCAGGTCGTTTGGGTGTGTCTAATAGATCTAGATTATTGACGCCCGGCGCCATGCATCGTTACACTCGCTTCATTGCACTCGGGGGAACAATGCGCGTCTTTATCTGCCTTATAGGACTTCTTGCCGTCTGTGCCAACTTGCCGGCACAGTCCGACGGCGCGGATCCGCTGCACATCGGATCGGTCACCGTCTCGGGATCGATTCACGAGCGTTACGAAGAATGGGATTTCTTTGACGCCAAAGGCGAAAACCATTACGAATACTCCGGGTCGCTCTTGCGTCTCATGCTAAGCCAGAACAAACAGAGCTATGACTGGGGCTTTGAACTGGCCGCGCCCATCTTGTTGGGGATACCGAACCATGCGGTTGAGGCCGCACCGCTCGGGCAGCTCGGCTTGGGCGGAAGCTACTACGCGGCGAATCGCAACGATCAAAACGCCGCCAGTGTTTTCGTCAAGCAGGCCTATCTGCACCTGAAGGGCATGCACTCGAACGTACGGCTTGGCCGCTTTGAATTCACCGACGGCGGCGAAGTCACGCCCAAGGATGAGACGCTGGCTATCGTCAAGCGGGATGGGATCTCCCAACGCCTCATTGGCACTTTCGGTTTCTCCGATGTGCAGCGCAGCTTCGATGGCGCGCAGTATAACTATACCAACGGTTCCTGGAATTTTACCGCCTTCAGTGCCGTACCCGACCGCGGCGTCTTTCAGGTGGATGGCTGGGGATGGGTCACGACCCCTGTGACCTATGCGGCGCTTACGAACCAAGCTACTTTCGGTGCCAGCAAGGCCGAGTGGCGCGTATTCGGCATCTATTACAACGACGACCGCGGCGTAGTCAAAACGGACAACCGTTCCGCCGCCGTCCGCGCCAACGACCTGGGCGGGATTGATATCGGCACCTTTGGCGGCCACTACATACAGGCGATTCCTACCGCCGTTGGCACATTCGACCTGCTGGGCTGGGGCGCGCTGCAGACCGGAAAGTGGGGCTTGCTCACGCAACGGTCCGGGGCGGGCGCCACCGAGGTTGGCTTCCAGCCGAAGGTTGCCAAAGCCCTGCGGCCCTGGCTGCGCGGCGGCTACTTCTATTCGACCGGCGACAACAATGCCAACGACAACATTCACGGGACTTTTTTCGCCATCCTGCCCACCCCGCGCGTGTACGCCCGCTTTCCTTTCTTCAACGAGATGAATAACCGCGATCTGTTTGCCGAGCTGATGTTGCGCCCCGCCAAAGCGCTCACTCTCCGCTCCGACGTGCACGGGCTGTGGCTGGCCAATAGCCACGATCTCTGGTATTCCGGCGGCGGCGCGTTTCAGCCATGGACCTTCGGTTTCAATGGCCGCCCGTCCAACGGCGCCACGGGTCTGGCTACGCTTTACGACCTCAGCGCGGATTACCAATGCACGCGCGCGCTCTCGCTCAGCTTATATTTCGGCTATGCGCGCGGCGGCGCAGTTGTGGAACATATCTTCCCGGGAGACAGTAATGGCACGCTTAGCTATGTGGAAGTGAATTACCGCTTCTGAGCTTTTACGCGCAACTGGGGGTGTACGAGCACGTCCTCCACCGAATCCAGCGCCAACCGGTTATCCGGCCTTTCGACAGTTCCGAAGTGTTTAGACAATCCGGTCACAGTCGCCTCGACCACCGGATTCTTCTTTACGTCTTTGACCAGTTTCCGGTATCCCTTGCTCTTCAGAAGCAGGGCAAAGTGCGCGTCGTCGGGCGTGAAGAATTTCAACTCGCCGCCGCAACTATCGTCGGCCACGCCCGACGGCAAGTCTTGCACGCCCGTTTCCACCAGCGCCCGCACCTGCACAACTTTGCCCTCGAAAGCATCGGGGTGTTTGGCGATTTCGCAAACCGTCGTCTTCACCGGGCCGCTGTCCACGGCCTGTCCGAAAGCGAAAATGGGCGGTAGCCCGAAGCAGAGGATCAGTCTCAATAGACGCATACCCAAAGAGCATGCTAACGCGGTGCGCACCCGTTTTGTGCGCGTTCCAGTTGCAGCCGGGCGGATTCCCCAGTACCGTCTTCGGTGTATACTAATCTTGAGTCGGGACAGGAGGATTTGGTGCTATCGAACCGCTTGGGAATTTTGGGAGTGCTCGCCATTACCGCCGCGAGCGCGAGCGCGCAGTACTCGTACACGCTGGTAACCGAGCCGAACCAGGGAATCACACCCATTTACAACTTCATCGGCACGGCGAAGAAAACCATCGACATGACCATGTACGAATTCACGGACACGCAGGGGGAGCAGCTCCTGGCGCAGGCCGCTGCCGCGGGCGTGACAGTGCGCGTCATTCTGGACCAGAACCTGGAGAAAAGCAGCAACACGGCGGCCTATAACTACCTGTCGGAAAACGGTGTACAGGTGCATTGGGCAAACCCGACATACGCGGCCACGCACCAGAAAACCATTACGGTGGATGGCGCCACGTCGGCGATCATGACCCTCAACCTGACTTCCCAATACTATTCGACGAGCCGGGACTTCGCGGTAATTGAGAACGACCCTAACGACGTCGCCGCCATCGAGCAGACCTTTAACGCCGACTTCCAGAATTCGGCGATTACGCCGCCGGACGGCGACGATCTGGTATGGAGCCCCACCAATTCCCAAAGCGCTATGCTGGCTTTGATCAACTCTGCGCTGCACGCCCTGTTGGTCGAGAACGAAGAGATGAGCGATACCGCCATTGTCAACGCGCTGGTCAGCGCGGCTTCGCGCGGCGTCCTGGTTCAGATCGCGATGACCAACGACGACAACGACTACTCCAGCGAGTTCAAACAACTCGTGACGGCTGGCGCGGAGATAGGCACCTATGCGGAGACCGCTTCGTTATATATCCATGCGAAGGTGATCCTGGCGGACTATGGCAGTCCGGACGCCCAAGTGTTCATCGGCTCGGAAAATTTCTCCAGCGCCTCGCTGACTGAGAATCGTGAACTCGGGCTGATAATCTCAAATGTGGCGATCATGGCCTCGATCTACAGCACCTTGACCAGTGACTTCACGGGAGGCACGCCCTGGTCCGGGAGCAAAGCCAACTTCTCGACCCAAGCCAATCCCGATTCGCTCACGGTGAACGCCGGCAGCTCCGGCACGACGACAGTCACCACCGCAGTGTTTGACGGGTTCAGCTCCGCTGTTTCGCTGTCGGCCAGCGGCCTGCCATCGGGAGTCACGGCGAGCTTCAGTCCATCCAGCATTGCCGCACCGGGTTCCGGCTCGTCGACCCTGACGCTAGACGTTAGCGGCAGCGCTACGGCGGGCGCTCACTCTTTCACCATTACCGGCAGCGGCGGCGGGGTGACGTCGACCGCCGGCGCCAGTATAACCATCGCATCGGGTGGCTCAAGTTTCTCGCTCTCGGACAATCCCACTGCCGTGACTGTAGCGCCCGGGGGATCTGGGCAATCCATAGTAACGGCTGCGATCGCGGGAGGTTTCAGCTCCGCGATTTCGTTGTCCGCCAGCGGCCTGCCTACGGGAGTCACCGCCGCCTTCAACCCAACCAGCATCGCGGCGCCCGGATCGGGATCCTCCACGTTGACGCTTTCCGCCGCGTCCGGCACGGCGGCGGGAAACTATACCATCACGATCACCGGGAGTGGAGGCGGCCTGACGGAAACCACCTCTGTTTCGCTGACGGTGACCTCCAGCAGCAGTCCGGCCTTCTCTTTGGCGGTGAGCCCGGCCTCAGTCACGGTCGCGCAGGGAGGCGCCGGAACGGCTACGGCCACCACCACCGTCTCGGGCGGATTCGACGCGATGATTTCCCTGTCGGCCAGCGGCCTGCCCGCGGGCGCGACCGCCAGTTTCAATCCATCCTCCATCGCGGCGCCGGGCGCCGGAACCTCGACGATGACGATTTCGGTTGGTTCGTCCACAGTGGTGGGCGTCTACACGGTGACCGTCACGGCCACCGGCGGAGGACTGTCAAATACAGCTTCCGTCTTTCTCTCAGTCACTTCCGCGGCAGGCGGCCAATTGATCGTGGACGGCGGCTTTGAATCCGCCACGAAGTCCGGCAACAGCGCCCCCGGATGGACCGCCACCACTACTGTCTCCGGCCAGGATGTAATCGTCTATCACGGCCCTTACCCGCACACGGGGAGCAATTATGCATCCGAGGGCGGCTACAACAGCGACACTGACAAGCTCACGCAGAGTCTGACAATCCCATCGACAATCAATTCGGCTACGCTTACGTTTTGGGTGAATGTGGTGACGCAGGAGACAACAACCTCTACTAAGTACGATTACCTCTATGTGGAGATTCACAACAGTTCCGGTACCCTGTTGGCGACGCCTCTGACGTTGAGCAACCTGGATAATAAATCTTCGAACAATACGAACGGCGTCTACTTCCAGCCGGCGGCAGTCAGCCTGGCGTCGTACAAGGGGCAGACGATTGAGCTCGTGTTCCATGCGACGACGGACTACGAAAAAACGACCACCTTCAACATTGACGACGTATCGGTGACTACGCAGTAAACATGTGTAACCTTGCGCACGTTGCCAGCATCAAAGTAGGTAGCGCACCGTCAATTCGATATTTATGAAATCCTTAGTCGTATTCCTATTCCTGTCAATAGTTTTGCTTCCAACTGCCGCTGTGGCCAAGAAAGCCGCCACGGATTATCCCGCGACATATGCTGGCGGCAGCCTGCCGCTCGACCACCACAAGGTCCGCGCCGCGTTCGGCAAAGATGAAGTAATCTTTATGCAGAGCGGACGCCGCATCGCCGTCCCGGTCAAGAGCATCACGGAGATATCGTGCGGCACCGAGGTGCGTCATCGCCTAGGCAGCTCGGTTCTCGACATTGTTCCCCTGATGCACCTCGGCGAGAGCCAGGATCACTACATCGGCGTTGCCTGGACCGGCGCGCAAGTGCTCTTGAAGTTGAGCCGCGGCGAATATCGCGATTTTCTCGCCGCGCTCGAGCAGGCGACCGGCATGAAGGCGGTCAACACAAACCAAGTGCCGACCGTGGTTCGCTACCAGATCTGACCCAGTTCGCGCTGGAGGGCGGGCAATCTTGCCCGCAGGCGCCTTTCAGGCGGCCTTGCAACTGCCCCATATTGGCGATAATAATGTCAGACGATGAAAATCGCGCTGGGGCAGATCAATACGACTGTCGGCGACCTCGCTGGCAATGTGGACCGCATGATCCGCGCCGCCCGCGAAGCCGCCGCCGCCGGTGCGCAACTGGTGGTTTTCCCGGAACTCTCCGTCACCGGCTATCCGCCGCTGGACCTCGTGGAGAAGCCCACATTTGTGGAACGCTCGGGGCAGCAGTTGGAACGTCTGGTGGCCGAAACCGCCGACTTGCCGCTCGGCGTGATCGCCGGATACGTAGGTCCCTCCCAATCGTCCACCGGTAAGCACGCCACCAACAGCGCCGCCGTGCTGGCGGGCGGCAAGATCCTGTTTCGTCAAACCAAGATGTTGCTGCCCACCTACGACGTGTTCGACGAGGCGCGCTACTTTGTCCCGGCCGAGTCCCAGTCGATTCTCCTTTTGGATGGCCGCAGAATCGCGCTTACCATCTGCGAAGACGCCTGGAACGATAAGCAGTTCTGGGAGCGGCCGCTCTACCGCCGCGATCCCGTGCAGGAACTGGCGCACTCCGGCGCCGAACTGCTGATCAGCATCAACGCTTCGCCGTATCACATGGGCAAGCGCGCGCAACGCCGCGAGATCTTCGCCGCCACCGCGCGCCACCACTACATTCCGGTGGTGTATGTCAATCAGGTGGGCGGCAACGATCAACTGGTGTTCGATGGCTCGAGCTTCGCCATGGACGCCACGGGCCGCGTAGCCGCCTCCGCCGCTTCCTTCACCGAAGACCTGGTGCTGTTCGATTCCGATTCCGGCGAGGGCGGCCGGCACGACAATCTGCCGGATGAATGCGACGCGGTCTACGAAGCTCTGGTTCTGGGGACGCTTGACTACATCCGCAAGTGCGGCTTCGAGCGCGTGCTCATCGGACTGAGCGGCGGCATCGATTCCTCGCTCACGGCCGCCATCGCCGTGGATGCCCTGGGCCCGCGCAACGTCACCGGGGTGGGCATGCCCGGACCATTCTCGTCGGAAGGCAGCATCCGCGACGCGCGCGCTCTGTCCGAAAACCTGGGCATACGCTTTGAGATGGCGCCCATCTCGCCCAGCTACGACGAGTTCCTGCGCGTGCTCGATCCATTATTCGCGGGCGCGCGGCGCGATGTTACTGAAGAGAATCTACAGGCCCGCCTGCGCGGCGTCACCCTGATGGCGCTCTCCAACAAGTGGGGCGCGCTGGTGCTGACCACCGGCAACAAGAGCGAGCTGGCCGTCGGCTACTGCACGTTGTATGGCGACATGTGCGGCGGTCTCGCGGTGATCAGCGATGTGCCCAAGACCCTGGTTTACAGTCTCTCTCGCGCCGCCAACCGGCGGCATGCCGGCGCCATCCCGGAGAGCGTGTTCGAAAAGCCTCCCTCCGCCGAGTTGCGCCCCGACCAAAAAGATAGCGATTCGCTCCCGCCCTACGAAATTCTGGACCAGGTGCTGCGGGCGTACGTGGAAGACTATCAGGCTCCGCGGCAGATTGCGCACGACCTTGGTCTGCCGCACGAAACCGTGTCGGACATCGTGAACAAGGTGGATCGCAACGAGTACAAGAGGCAGCAGGCCGCGCCGGGCCTGAAAGTCACTTCCAAGGCATTCGGCATCGGCCGCCGCTTCCCCATCGCCCAGAAGTACACGGAGTAGTGTGGCGCACGCACTCATGCGTGCCGCGTCCCGACTCCTCGGGACGCCCGCTTCGCGTGGCCTCTACCGGCGCTCCCTGTGAGGCTCCGCGTGACGTTCCACGCGCGCGCCGCTCGGCCGCGCGTAGGGCACCGCGTACGAGTGCACGTAACCGCCGCGATTCGCCCAAGTGCGCGCCCACGGGCGATGATCGATGATGATATCGTGCGTGCGCCAACCAAACGCCGGACCGGCCCAGCCGAACGGCGCGAACGCCCCCACAAAGATTCCGGGCCCGAAAGTAATACCCACCCCGGCGAAGAAGCCCGGCCGCGGACCAACGAATACAACTGCGGGATTGTAGTAAGGCACGTACACGTAGCCCGGGTTGACGGGTAGGATTTCGATATCTCCAGGGCCCCCAACGAATACCCGGTCTTGCGCGTTGCTCTGCAGAAAACCGGCGTCCATGGCTCTTTGGCGCATGCGTTGCACGGCGTCCATCACGTCGGGCCGCTGGCTCAGCACGGCGTTGCCGAGGGCTTGCGTCCACCCGGGATCCCTGGCCATCATGTCGAGGACGGACGGAAACGGGATCAGTGCCAGCACGCTGGGATCGAACTGAAGATTATCCTCGTACATGGCTCTGGACAATTCGTCGCCATGCAAATAAGCATGCTGATTCGCCCAAGTGGCCGCGTCGGCTATCTCGTTCCAGTAGGTGGACCCGGTCATAACCTGAGCCAGCAGCGGGTCGGGATAGAGGGCGATGCGTTGCACGAGATCGTCCAGTTGCTGCGGCGCGAGCAGCGGTGCTTGCTGGGCTGGGTAACCCTGCGGTGGCGGGTACCCCTGCTGCTGCGGGTATCCCTGCTGCTGCGGTGCCGGATACCCCTGCTGCGATGGATACCCCTGCTGCTGCGGTGCCGGTGGTGGACTCTGCGCCAGCACCGCAATACCAAAAACGCTCGCAATCGCACTTGCCCAAAGTATAGCCTTCATCGTCGACACCTGCTCCTACCGTCGCCAGCCGCGGCCCCAACCGCCCCAACCTCGGCCCCAATATACCCCGACGCCAGGCCCCCAGTAATATGGGTAACCGTATCCATACCCATAATACGGGTACGGGTTGGCATACGGATACGGGGAACTGTTGCCGTAATACGCTCCATTGGGCGGCCCGGTACGGTTCTGCACATCGTACGGCCGCTCGTAGTCGTACGGGCCAACCCAGCGGAACGCCTGCGGCGCCGCCTCGGTGGACACCGTAACGGGAGCTTCGACCCGAAACGTCAGAATCTGCTCCGGATAAAGGAAGGTCGGGCGGCCCCGAGTAACGAGCACCCCAACGATTCCGACTAAGGCGCCAGCGCCAGCGCCAATCGCCGCGCCTCTGCCCCAATCCGCCGCCGCGCCAATTGCCGCGCCAGCCGCGGTAGTCCCGGCCACCGCGCCTACATCGCGACCCACCGATGTCGGACCATTCTTGCTAAACAGTTGCGTTTGAATCGGTACTGGCTGACCATCTAGAAGGGTAAGGTCCGTCAATTGAACCGCCAACCGCGACACGCCCTCCACGCGGCCAGCCTTTTTGGCTTCCACTACCTTTCCGCCGATCGTTTGCCCACGATCCGCAACCACCACGCCGTCCACGATCACAGGTTTCGCCAGAGTAGCTGCAAAGCCGTCCCCTACCTGGTTGCGGTCGGACGACAGACCCTGGTTTAAGCGCACGGTGATAAATGTGCCAGGTTTGATCGTCAACTTTGCTGGGATTGGCCCACGGTTGTAGTCGGCCGCCGGCGGCGGACCTCCATATCGCTGGTTCGGATACTGGTTGGGATACTGATTCGGATACGGCTGACCCGGATAGGGCTGGCTGGGATACTGCTGGCTAGGAGATTGCTGCTGCTGTTGACTCGGATACTGCTGTGGGCTAGGATACTGCTGGCTAGGGTATTGCTGCTGGTTAGGATAAGGCGCTGGCGGACCAGCCTGGGAATAATTCGGATCCATGGTAGTACGCGGCGCGGGACCGGCCGGCGGAGTGGCCTCCGCTGGCGGAGTTGCCGGCGCGGATTGGGAAGAGGTCGAATCGTCGGCCCTGCGCCATGCGCCATTGGCCGGAGCGCTCTGTTGTTGATTATCGGCCGGTGGCGGCCCCGCAGGCTGGTCTTGCGCGAACACGGCGCCCGATCCAACCAGAAAACTGAGTGCGATAGAGCAGACGGCAGTACGCACCGGGCTCGTTAAATTGGTCTTCATATATAGCTGCCTCATAACTGACGACGGTCCGTTACATGCATCCGTTTCGCCAATCGGAAAGCTCTGCTAAGTGCATGAAAGCATGAGATCAAACTTTCATATTTTGTGGCCGCAATGCACCGCGATGGTGGATTTCAGCCACTAGAAACCATAACGCATCGGTGACAGTCTATAAGGCAGGTGATTTTATGAGAAAAACACTCACTATGTTGTCGATGATGGCATGTTTACTGTGGGCGGGCAATGCTTTCGCCGCGAGCCACGGCGGCGGCGGTGGTCATGGCGGAGGGTTCGGCGGTGGCGGCCACGCCATGAGTAGTGGTGGCGGTCGCGCAGTTGGCGGCGGCGGATTTTCCGGCGGGGCAAGAGGATACGCCGGTCGCGGCTACGGCGGCTATGGCGGTGGCTACGGCTATCGAGGTGGCTACGGGTATGGCGGTTATGGCTATCGCGGCGGCTACGGCTATGGCTACGGCGGCTGGGGCCTTGGTTTCGGCTGGCCCGGGTACTACGGCTATGGCTACGGCTACCCCTCTTACGGATATGGATATGCGCCGTACTCTTCTCCCGATCCCTACGACTATCCGTATGCGTATCCCCAGGCGTATGGATATTATCCGCAGGGGTATGTGGGGCCCGGAGTTGGCGTAGGCGTGGTTGTAGGCGGTGGTTGGGGTCACTTCGGCCGCTAAAGCGCTCCCTGACGGTCGCGGCTCGGCACCGTGCTGAGCCGCGACCGTAAGCACGCGGTGCCCCTGTGCTTGCCGCACGGTATGATCGTAAGAAGAATGCGTTC
>Ga0302325_10004739_pt1 | contig 31290 bp, 22 predicted proteins | sample Palsa_T0_2_FD_201948 | JGI IMG/M metagenome (GOLD analysis project Ga0302325, IMG submission 201948) | Peat permafrost microbial communities from Stordalen Mire near Abisko, Sweden - Palsa_T0_2 | ecosystem: Environmental > Terrestrial > Soil > Palsa > Peat permafrost | place: Sweden: Abisko... | reverse complement strand
CGTGCTCCAACAAACCATGAGCCATTCCTTCGCTTATCTGTCGCAAGGCCAGCTCCACCTGAAGCTGGGGAACGAGCCCGCGCGTCCCTTCGACAGCCGCTTCGGCCAGTCCCTCCGCGACCGCGCGACGCAGATCCAGAACCGCAACTCCTGGAAGACGCAAGGCACGGGAGCCCGCTTCATGTCCGGAGGCATGCTCTGGGGAGATCAAAATCGCGATGCCGCCGAAATGCGCATCACCATCGCCGGAGTCTCCCCCGGTTGCCGCAGCGGCGAACTGCTCTACAGTCTGGCCACCAACGAAATCGGCGGAGTTTTCCTCCTCCGCGACCAGGCCCGCGAAGAGCACCGCCTCTTGCACACCGCCGACTTCCGCGTTCGTCGCCTCTCCGCCTGCCCAGGGCATGACCGGGTCGTCTGCGTCCTGCAGCACAAGGCAGAGAACTCCGCCATCGCCACCATGCGCTCCGATGGCACCGATCTGCGCGAAGTCACGCAGGGAGACACCATCGACGACGCACCCCGCTGGGCGCCCGGCTCGGCTCGCGAGATCATCTTTCAGTCTGCCGCCATCGGACGTAACTCCGCTGGAATCGCCGTAACGCAAGCCCCTTTCGCAATCCACAAACTCGATCTCGAAGCCGGAGCCGTCACCCCGCTCGCCGAGGACGCGGAATTCGACCTGCTGAATCCTGTCCTGGTCAACGACGGCTCACTCTGGTACATTCGCCGGCCCTACCGCGATCCCAGCCAGGCGGTCAGTCCGTGGCGGGCCGCCCTCGATCTCGTGCTGCTTCCCTTCCGGCTGCTGTATGCGGTGTTCCAGTTTCTCAACTTCTTCACCGCCCGCTACACCGGCAACACTCTCACCACCGCCGGAAACGCGCGCCAGAAGCACGCCGACATCCGCAAGATGATGATCTGGGGAAACCTGTTCGATGCCCAGAACGCAGCCGGGCAAAATGGCGACGCACCCGCTCTGGTGTCCAAGACCTGGGAACTCATTCGCCGCTCGCTCGATGGAAAACAGGAGGTCGTCGCCAAAGGTGTCCTCTCGTTCGATGTCTACGCCGACGGCTCCGTGCTCTACACCAACGGCAGTGCCCTGTATCACGCGGACCCGCACGGCGTACGACAATGCGTGGCCCGGGATTCCCTGATCGAACAGGTAGCGGCCCTCGACGCCTGAGGCACGCGACCCGCTTCGCAGAACGATTCTTCGCAGAACGATCTTCGCAGACAGACCCTTCTCAGACGATCCTTGTCAGAAATGATCCTCGCTGCTCTGCGGTTCTATGGGCTTCTGCCCGAGCACGGCCAGCCCCTTCGCCTGGATCATCCGGTCCCAGGGTCCCGCCTGCCAGTTATCCCGCGCATTCTCCGGATGCTTCCACGGAGGCAAGGCCACCATCAGATTCTTCGCCATCGAGTGTACGTAGGGTTCGTACATCGAACGCAGTTTGGTCAGCTTCTGGCATGCTTCATCTCCGCTTCGCAATTTGAATCCCGCCGCTGCCAGCATCTCTCGCAACGCGTCGAGATCGGCGTCCGGCAGCCGGTTCGGAGCCTGCGGATCGTAGCGCGCATTCACCACCTGCGCCAGATCCACCGCCGCATGCCGCGCCATGGCGAAGGTCAGCCGCGCCTGCCCGGGGTGGATGCCTTCGATGCCGGTGATCACCAGCGAAGTGACATCCAGCATCGTCAGCAACGCTCCCAGCCATGATTCGTTGCTGTGCTGCGAGCGAAAAAAACTCAGCACCGGATACGAAATATGACTTTCCAGCAACTCCCCGGCCCAGCGCTCCCAGTCACGCAAGACCCCATCCAGAACAAACTGGTCGAGCGCCAATTGATCGGTCAGCGATTGATTAAGCGCGGAAGGATCGAGCGCGGATCGATCGGCGGTGGATTGCCCAAGCGCCGCACGCGCCCCCAGCCGCACCAGCAACTCCGCCGCGCTGGGTGGCGATCCCGCCCGTGCATCCAGCATCGAAATCTGTATCTCGCGCCGCGAGAACGACGCATACACCACCGGCAGGTATCCGATCACCACCCCGAGAAACGCGAATCCCATTCCCGCTTCCACCACAGAAAGCGCCCGCGCCGGACCCGACGTGGGCACAATGTCGCCGTATCCCAGAGTGAAAAACGTCTCGCCACTGTGATAGATAAGCTTGCCGAACGTGATGGGCTCTTTATTAAGTTGTTCGTGCTCGCCAATCCCGTATTGCAGCAGGGCAAAGCCGAAAATCAGGCTCGCGGCCCAGAATGCCAGCAGCATGATCAGCGACAGCGGACCGAAATATCCCAGAAAACTTTGCTGCCGCGACTGCGGCCGAATATGCCCGGCAATCTTCTTCCACGGAATCCACGTGCGCCGGTAAAACCACGCCGTGAGCTTGAATTGCCGGGTAACCCGCCGCGGCAGCACCACGGTCTCAAACGCATCCAGCAACACCACCCCGATGATGACCATGCCTAGAAAAGCCGCGGGAATGCTGCTGTGAGGACTCATGCCAGTCTCAATTTCAATCTTGATGTGAAAGGAAGGGTAACAGATTCGGCGTCGGGCTTCAGGCGCCCGGCTTCCGGCTCACGACCCCAAGCAATTGCGGCGAGGACGGCGTTAGTTCGAATTTCCCCAGGCCGGGAGCCGGGAAGCCGCGCTCCCCTACTGCGGCTTCTGCGCTGCCGGCGGAGTCTGGGTCGCAGGCGTCTGGGTCGCAGGCGTCGCGGTCCCGCTCGCCGCCGTGCCAGCGGGCTTCTTCGCCACCGGTTTTTTCTTCGCCACCGGCTTCTTCGCCGGCTCGTTGTCGTCAACCACGGTTTTCTTCGGAGGCGCCGCCGGAATCGCCGCCTGCGCGGTCTTCAGATCCGCACGCAGACGCACGATCTCCTGCTCCTTCGACGCAGCCAGACTCTCCATCCGCTCTGCAATCTGTTTCCGCGTTCCCTCAAAGCTGTTGAGGTCATTGGCCAGCGACTGCAGATCGTCCTTCGACCCGAACGCTCCCGTCGATTCCACCACGCTTCCCAGCACGTCGTACAGCGCATCCAGATTCCGGTAAAGCTTAAACGTAGCCGGAACATCCTCCGGCGCATTGCGCAATTGCGCAATCATCTCCGGCAACGCGCTTTGCAGATTGCGCTCGATCGAATCCACATTGCCCAGCGCCTGCTTCTTGGTCGACCCATCCGTCTTCCAGCGCTCAATGCGCAGCTTGGTAAGATCCACCTGCGTGCTCTTCGAGGTCGCCTCCAGTAGCGCCAACAATCCGTTCAGCTGCGACATCGACGCGTAAGAAACCGGCCCGCCCGCCGGTGCCGAATAAGCAGGAGATTGTCCCTCGACCGAATATGCCACCGCATTCGAAACCGCGGGCGCGGAAGATTGCGCTGCCACGCCGGCAGCGTGCAACACCCAACAAAGTCCAATAATTTTAAGATTCATTCGTTTGTAGAGACGGTGGCGTGATGCGTACAAAAAAATCCCGTCGAACGCTATCGCGTGCAACAGAATATAGGTAAGCCGAGGATACTACAAGCCGTCGCCTTCGTTCCGAAGGCTCTTCGGGATGATCCTCCACATCCCCCGGGTCGTGACGTGGCGATATTTCAACAGCAATCGGTTCAGAGTAACGCACTGCCGGATGCGAGCTCGTTGGCCGGTCGCGCCCCCCGGACCGAACCATGCCCACGAGACCCGCGGCACGGGATTCGATCTTGCTCAGACGTTCCCAAGTGAGCATTCTTGAACGGTTTCTGGTCTCGAGGATTGGTAAGCTCAGGATTGGAGAATAAAACCATGTCCGTGTCTGAACAAGTGCGCCCCCTGCTTGCAGCTCGTGCGGTTACAGATCCTAACGCCGCAAGGCTGCTGGAAATGTTCGATAAAGCCAACGAACTGCTTGAGAGTTCCCCTTACAAACGCGGAGATGTAGAGATCTCGAAACCCGGAGAATCCCAATGCAGGTAACAGGTGGTCGGGGGATGAGGAGATCGGCTGACACCGGCCTGGGGCGCATCCCCTAGGCAGCCCATCGTGGCTGCCGCCCAGCGGGGCGCATTTTGCATCCCTTTGCTCCACGATCTTTCGTTTGCCCGGTTCAACGTTGCCGGCAATACGACTCACTTTCGGGACGGTCCAAAAAAAGCAGCGCGAGCCCACTCGAAGTGGGCTCGCGCCACGATGGTCAAGTTTGCTTGCTCTTGCCGCTATAGCGTAACGCTGATTGCCAGGTTAACGCCCGGATACGTCGGATTGCACAGGTAGTACATACCGTCGATCTCCACCACATAAACGTCCTGTGTGTAGAGCCAGTTGCTCGGCCACGCGCCACCAAATCCAAACCAATAGCCGCCGTATTGGAAGCGGCCGCTGCTGTAGTCGCCCTGACTGACGCGAAACGTGTGTTCGCGTCCGAAGCTGGCCTTGTAACGGTCGGCCGGAATGCGTCCACCGGCGGCGTGTTCGGCAGGCTTAGCCTCCTGCGTGCGTTGCTGTGCGTTCTTCTCCTCAGGCTTGGTATTCTTTTGTTCCTGAGCGCTTTTCTCTTCCGGCCTTGCGGGCTTTTCCGGTTGCGCTTTCTTCTCGTTTTCCTGGGGTTGCGCTTTCTTCTCGTTTTCCTGGGCAGGCTTGTCCTTCTGTTCTTCCTGCTCGTGTTGCTCCTGCTGGGCATACGCCGGAGCTGCCAGGGTCAAAGACAGAACTGCTGTGCCGATAACTCCAATGAGTCTCATAAGATTTGCCTCCATTTTCGAACGTTTTACGAACGCCTGCTACTGCAAGCTTCCAGCAGTTGCGTTGATCGGGCTGCCGATGGCGCCGCCCGAGGGGTTGTCCCTGGTTTCGATGTTCGAGAAACTTTAGGGTCGACTTCGTGTCCCCGCAGTTTCGCGTCGGACACGCGGATGAAGAATGCCGATTGGCTGGATGTGGTCACTTGGCCGGACCGGATCAAAACCCGGTCCACAGCAACCTTAGGAATGAGAGCTGCGAATCAGCGTCCGCGGCTCAGTCTGCACACTCAGGAGAATAGAGAATGACAGGTGTCGAATCTCATGTCTGAGCAAGATAGCTCACTTGCGGAAAACCCGGTGGGGTGGCTTTACAAATCCTGCACTCGTTCCCGACGCTCGCAACTTGCAGTGACATCCAGCCCACTTGGCAGAAAGTGCGCATCGACCGTGCCCGCGCAAGGCGGCTTGCTCGGCCTGACGAATGGGCTCCAAACTTTGGCTTCCGAGGTCTGAAAATGCTTTTCGGTCGTGATGTAACGATTGACCCCGCCGAGGCGCCCATTTCTCGCCGCCTCTTTCGCGAGGCTCCCCTGAGTGAAGTCGAGGCCGGGACTTTTCATTTCGTCCGTTAAAACCTGCCTTCCCCGGCGAGCCCGACGCCATTCGCCAAGATTCTTCGATCAGGCGATAATCAGATCAGCCTATGCTCCGTCGATTCATGCTCGGTCGATCCGTGCTCGGTCGATCTCCACTGCTCCTTCTGATCCTCACCGCCGTTCTCGCGCTCTCCTCCAACTCTGCCGCTCAGGAGCTCGCCCGCCGTCTTGTCCTCAAAGACGGCTCCTATCAATCCGTCACCAAGTATGAGATCAAGGGCGACCGCGTCCGCTACCTGAGCGCCGAGCGTAACGAGTGGGAAGAAATCCCTTCGTCCCTGATCGACTGGCCGGCCACCGAAAAATTCGAGAAGGAACGCGCCGCTCCATCCGCCATCCCCGAAGCCGCACTCGTCGACAAAGACAAAGATAACGATAAGGGCAAAGACGATCGCGAAGCCGAACTCTCCCGCCTGCCCCAGGTCGCTCCCGGACTCCGCCTGCCCGAAGACTCCGGTGTCTTCCTGCTCGATAATTTTCAAGGCCAGCCGCAGCTCGTCGAACTGCAGCAAGCCGAGGGCGATATCAGCGCCAACCGCCGCGGCAACATTTTGCGTGGAGCGCTCATTCCCATCGCCGGCGCCAAGCAGACCATCGAACTCGATAACGAACACGCTACCCTGCGCGCCCACGTCGCCGTTCCTTCCATCTACATCAATCTCGACGACGATCCCTCCACCAACCGGCCGCCTCCCGGCCAAACCGCCTCCGCCAAGCCATCCCAGCCCAGCCTCGACGCCCCACGCGCGACCGCGCAACAGCCCCAGCAACCGGTCCAACCCCTGGTGCCCTTCGATCGCTTTCGTATTGTTCGGGTGCAGGTGAAAAGCGGCAAGCGCATCGTAGGCGATGTCAAACGCACCGCCGCCGGCAAGACCAGCACGCAAGAGAGTTCCGTGAAAACCACCCTCGACAGGATCAGCGGCGGATGGCTCAAGCTAACCCCCACCGAGGATCTGGCCCCCGGCGAGTACGTCCTCGTGGAAACCAAGGGCAAAGAAGACGTTAACCTTTACGTCTGGGATTTCGCCGTAGATCCCAGGGCCCCGGCCAACGCCAACCCCTGGAAGCCAAACTAGAATGGAGGAATCACGGATGGAGTGATCGGGCGATTGAAGATCGCCGAGATTCAAGATGGTCGAGTCTGAAGATCGTCGAGATGAAGATCGCCGAGTGCTTGAAGATTATTCACAATCACTCAATCACTCAATCTACTTCATCACTCCCCGCTGCGCGATCCCAATATTATCCCGAGTCGTATTCTTCACCAGATACATCATCTCGTCGGCTTGCCGGATGATGTCATGCGCGTCGCGTGCATCGTGCGGATAAGTAGCCAGCCCAATCGACGCCCGAACATTCAGCGCCAAGCCAGCTTCCTGGCAAAAACTGCTGGCGCGCAGCGCATCCCGCAACCTCTTCGCTACCACCAGCGCCTGATCTTTTCCCGTCTGCGGCAGCAGCACCACGAATTCGTCTCCGCCATAGCGAAAAGCAAAGTCAATCAAACGCAGTTGCGCCTTCACCAGGTAGCCAATTTCCGCCAGCAGCCTGCTCCCCACCAGGTGTCCGTGGGTATCGTTCACCGTCTTGAAGTGATCCAGATCGATGAACAACACGCTGAACTCATAGCCAAAGCGCGACGAGCGATACACCTCAGTCTCGAGCGTCTTATACAAGTGCCGGGCATTGTATAAGCCGGTGCAGTCATCCGTTATGGTCAACTCCTGGATCTTCTCTACCCAGCGCGCGTTCTCAATCGAGATGGCCGCATAATCGCACAGCGCCTGCAGAAAAAAGACTTCCGGCTCGTTGAACTGCGCAATGTCGACATTCACCAGCTGGATCACCCCCAGCACCCGCAGCTTCGATCGCAGCGGCACGCAAATCACCGACCGCGTCTCGCACTGCGTGGCTTCGTCGATGCGCCGGGCGAAGCGCGGATCCTTTTCCGCATCCCGCAATATCACCGGCTCGCCGTTCTTGGCTACCCAGCCCGCAATGCCTTCCCCCACCTTCAGCCGGATATTTTTCAGCTTCTCCGCCGCCGCCCCCACCGCGATCGCAAAGTACAGCTCTTCGTGCTCCTCGTCCACCATCAGCAGCGACCACGTATCGGGACGGAAATATTCCGCCATCTTCTCCATAATGGTCTGCAGAATCGAGTCCAGGTCGAGCGACGAAGTCAGCGCCTTCGCGACATCGTGGAAGATGTTCAGTTCCTGGCTCTGACGGGTTCGTTGCGTGCCGGTAGCTTCGGACATGCCCGGTTCCTTGATCTCCAACAACTCGATCTCCGAATCCGATCTTTGAAACGTTCCCCTTCGAGTCGACTTTACGACTCGAACGTCACGATTCGGGTTTACCAATCCTCGGGGTTACTAATCCTCAGGGTTCACTAATCGCTGATCCTTAAGCGGACGGGTGGCAGTTCCAAAAATTATAGGGGCGCGCCGCACCCGGAGCAACGAACCTTGGTAACCAGAACCCCCAAAGCCACCGCCCGGAGAGATTTAGTGTGGGGACAGCCGCCCTCGGCGGTCCGGTCGAGCAAAGCTCGACCTCGCGACCACGTGTAACGGCCACATTTTCAACCGGGGTTGACACTCAAACCCGAGCCTCCTGAGCCATCGAGCACGATCCGATGTTACACAACCACCGGGGCTTCCGTTAGCCGACCAACCATCCAGGCTCGGCAGATCGGGGTTGGAGGCATGGGCATGCCATATTGCCATATAATGACGCGCACCCATGACTTTTCACGGAGACAGATTCCCGATGAGGATCGCTATTATCGAAATCGTGGCGTTGACCATCCTAGGATCGATGCTCTCTCTCGGTCCGGCGTGTGCCCAATCAAAAGACGACTCGGCCCAGGCTAAGCAGGCTTCCGCGAAGCCTGAAGGGCTGAAGCCGGAGCAGCAAGCCAGCAAGGGATCGGTCACGATCGCAGGAAAAGTGATGCCCTATGACGCCCTTGCCGGCACGATCGTCGTGCATCCCAAGGGCTGGGATGATGTGCCTCAGAACGCGGACAAGGACGATAAAAACCTGGAGCCCGAAGCCAGCATGTTTTATGTTGCGTATTTCAAATCCGGTGACCAGAGTGGGCAGCGGCCGGTTACCTTCTTTTATAACGGTGGCCCCGGGTCATCGACCGTCTGGCTGCATATGGGAGCGTTTGGGCCGAAGCGCGTGATCACTCTCGATGACTCCCACACCCCGGCGGCACCCTACTCCATCGTTAACAACGAGTACAGTCTGCTCGACGCGACCGACCTTGTGTTTGTGGACGCGCCCGGGACCGGCTTCAGCCGCATCGCTGGGAAGGATCGGGAAAAGGTGTTTTACGGCCTCGACGCGGATGCCGAAGCTTTCGCCGATTTTATTTCGCAATTTCTGGCGAAGCACGGGCGCTGGAATTCACCGAAATATCTGTTTGGCGAGAGCTACGGCACCACGCGTTCTGCGGCGTTGATTAATTTGCTCGAAACCGCCCGCTTTATCGACTTCAACGGAGTGATTCTGCTTTCGCAGATCCTGTGCTATGACATCAACGCAGACACACCGCAGTTCAATCCTGGAATCGATCTGCCGTATCAATTGGCCCTGCCAACCTACACCGCTACCGCCTGGTATCACCACAAGCTGCCCGACCCTTCCGGCGAGTTGGCTCCCCTGCTGGCCGAAGTGGAGCATTTCGCGATGACCGAGTATGCCATTGCGCTGGGCGCTGGATCGGCGCTCTCATCGGACCAACGTCAGGCGGTCGTGTCCAAACTGCATCGCTACACCGGCCTTCCCGCCGACTACCTTGAAAAATCGGATCTTCGCGTAAATGCCGGGCAATTCGAAAAGACTCTCAAGGCGGACAACGATATAACTACCGGCCGGCTCGACACACGCTTTTCCGGGCCGACGCTGGACCCGCTTAGCAGGGAAGCGGAATACGACCCACAGTCGGCGGCCATCGGCTCGGCTTATGTCTCCGCCTTCAACGATTACGTGCGCAAGGACTTGAAGTTCGGCGAGAACCGCGAGTACAAGCCAACCATTGACGTGGAAAAAAGTTGGAATTTCTTGCACCAGCCCCCGGGAGTCCCCCTGGCGTTGCCGCAGGCTTCGAACGTCATGGTCGATCTGGCCAACGCCATGAAATACAGCCCAGATTTGAAGGTCATGGTAAACGCGGGCTATTTCGATCTGGCAACGCCGTTCTTCGAAGGGATCTACGAAATGCAGCATTTGCCAATCCCCGCCAAATTACAAAAGAACATCGAGTTCAAGTTTTATGAATCCGGGCATATGGTATACGCGCACGAGGCCTCATTGCGGGATCTCCATAACAACGTAGCTGCCTTCATCCTGGAGACAGAGAATTCGAAAACCAGGTAAGCGCAAAACGAACGTCGGCCCACCCTTTTGCTGCTGGTGGCCGTAGCTGGTGGTTCGGTTCGACAAACCGAGCGCCGCGCATTCCTTGAAGTCAACCCGAAAGGTCCAGCTGCCGCTTCACGCGGAATCTGAGGCTGGTTCTCGCGCCGACTTCCTGCACCTCGATTTTCTCGAGCCTGATTTTCTCGAGCCGGACGCGCTCAAGGCTGGAGCTTCCAAACGACCGGAGACCGGCGCCCAAAAATACCGGCATGATATCAACATGAAGCTCGTCGAGCAGCCCGGCATCGAGGAGCTGTTGGGCGATGCTGACGCCGCCGACCACCTGAACTGCTTTATCGCGGGCGGCCGCTTTTGCTTGCGCGACTGCTGATTCCACACCGTCGGTTACGAAGGTGAAGATCAGGTGCTCGTCTTGTTTCGGTGCAACGCTCGGCGGGTGATGGGTCAGCACGAAAATCGGCACTTGGAATTCGTAGTTGCCGACGTAGGAGTCGGGGTCCCCCATCTCGAAGGTCTTTCTCCCCATGAGGACTGCACCAGTCTGCTCGATAACGTCGTTCATGTAAGCGGTATGCCTGAGCGCCGCCAGGTCGGGATAGAGGCGACCTGCGTTGCCATTTTGATCGGCGACAAACCCGTCAAGAGAGATGGTCATCCCGACGATTACTTTTGCCAAATGGTGCCTCCGTGTTCGATTATGTCGATCCGTCATTTCAAGATTAGCTCCAAAATGGAGTGACCGCAGGTCCCAGTGAAAGGGCCTGATTTTTGAAGCCGGAGGGTCTCAATTGGCGAGATCAAGCATTGAGATGCGGGGATGCGATTTGCTACGGCTAGCCGACAATCTTGCCGGTGGGATACTCTTAAATAAGTATGACAATAACCAACCGCTGCACCGCCCTGTTCTGCGCCTTCGTCCTGGTTGCCGCACTTCCCCCCACTCCGCCCGTCCACGCCGCCCCAGTCGACCCAAAAACCGTATCCGTAATCGACGCCGGCCTCGGCCCCTGCTCTGCCGATTTCACTATCACCGACTCCACCGGCGCCCCGGTCTACGGAGCCAACATCAGCGTCCACATCGCCTACGGCTTGCTCAGCGCTCACAAGCTGGACCTCCAGGTCGGAAGCAATGCCGATGGCAAAGCCCGCTTCACCGGACTCCCCGACAAAACCAAACAAGGCCTCTTTTTCCGCGCCTCCGAGGGCAATCGCGAAGGCTCAACCTTCCTCGACCCCGCCAAGACCTGCAAAGCCGACCTAACCATCGCTCTGCGGACCAAGTCTCAGTGATGCTCCAGCCCCGATCTAATTTTGCGGACAGCCGCCCCCGGCGGTCCGGTCGAGCCAAGCTCGGTCTCCCTCCACTACCCTAGCCGCCGCCCGCCCCCAGCTTTTGTTCTGTGGCGTACTTTCCCGCCTTCGCCTATGATTATCGCGTCTCGATCCGGGCGGCTACTTAACTCCGCCCGCCGGAGTGGGCCTTGGGTGCGTTCGGAGAAAAACTTCGCAAACAGCGCGAGCTGCGCGGCATTGAGCTCGACGCCATTTCGAATACCACGAAAATCAGCACCCGCATGCTGCGCGCCCTCGAAGACGAACACTTCGACCAGCTTCCCGGCGGCGTCTTCAACAAAGGATTTGTGCGCGCCTACGCCCGTCACGTTGGCCTCGACGAAGAAGAAGCTGTCACCGACTATCTCACCGCCCTGCGCGAGAGTCAGATCCAGGCCCAGCAGATTCTCCCCAACTTCCGCGCTTCCGCCGTTCAATCCGACGATTGGCCCGCAACTCGGCCCCCCTCGACAAAACTCCCCGCCGCCCGGCTAGGTGCGGAGAAGACTGGCGCGGAGACCGGCGAAAGAAAGACTGGCGGGGAACGGCCTGCCACCTACAAGACTCCTGCCCGCGTTCTCGAAGACATTTCTCGCGACGAATTTCCTCGCGAAGCCAACGTCTCCTCTAGGTCCGCGCCGGCATTCAATTCCCCCGCCGAGCGCTGGCCCAAGAAATATCCGGCGGGAATTTTAGCCGAGGCCGCCGCCGATTCTTCCGCTCCCATTCCTTGGGAGAAACTAGCAGCCGTTCTGCTGGTGATTGCGCTCGCTTTGGCCGTCCTGAGTTATCGCCGTCACCGCCACCTCGCCGCCGCATTGCAACCGGCCGGGGCTTTGAGTCAATCCGCCTCCTCCACGAACTCTTCACTTCCGCTCTCTGCACCCACGTCATCGGCGACCCCAGATCAACCCATCCCTGCCCAGGAAGGCAGAACATCCCCCGGATCCGAGGCGACGGCCCCGCTCCCTCCGGGCGACTCCCTAGCTTCGCCCAACGCGAGCAGAAGCTCATCGGCTGAAAACCCGACAGCAGCAGCGGCGAACTCGGCAGCGGCGGGCTCAGCAGCGGTGAACTCACCGAGACCCAGCCCAGTCCCCTCATCCCCGCAACCCTCCGCAACTCTGTCCGCATCGTCGCCGCCCACATCCAAGATAGATTCCTCCACCGGCCCAACTGAGGAAGATGTGAATCCCCCAGTTGCCATCGCCAAGAACACGGCTCACACCTCCGCAACCAAGTCGCCGCCATCGTTCACTCTCCTCATTCGCGCTAGCGAAACCTCCTGGGTTTCGATTGTTGCGGACGGAAAAGTCGTGGCCGAAGAAACCTTGATCGCGCCCGCAGGCACTTCAGTTCGCGCCACCCACCAAATCGTAGTGCGCACCGGAAACGCAGCCGGCATCGGCTTCCTGCTGAACGGCAAGGAAATCCCCAAGCAGGGTAACGAGGGCGAAGTCAAAATCTACACCTTCGACGCCACCGGCCTTCGGGAAACTTCACCAGCCCAGTAACTCAGCCATGAGTTTGGACTGAGTCCCAGGCTCTATTCTCCCGCAGGTCGCGATCAACGCTGCCCCCACCACGTTATGGGCCCAGACCAGGTAACGATCTTCCGCGGATGGATGCAAAAGAAAATGCGCCGCGGCGGCGCAGGCGACAATCATCGGCAGCCTCGTTGGGCGCTGTTTCCAGGCTAAGATGGCCAGCAGGAGCCAAAGGGCCACATCGCTTCCTAGCCCGTAGCTTCCGTGGGCAAAGGCGATCCTGTATTCACGCAGCGTGATGGCGACGTGCGGAACTTGCGCGGGGTAGCCCGGTCCAAAAAAGCTCATTCGAAAGCGTGCGGCTTTCAGCCGCGCCGTAACTTGCGCAGAATCGATCGCGACTTCAGGCCGCCGAGGGAATGCGAATTTCAAATCGGCCCCCCCAGTCAGGCATTAGATTTTTCCTCCGAGCGCGTACCTAACGGATGGCTCGTCCCTGCCGGTCTCTTTAAGGCGAGAGTGGGATTCCGCAGGTTCCTGCTTCGGGAGCGCTTTCTCGCTTAAATACTCAGATCGCTCCATCCACCCGGCGATTTCCGCGATTGGATTCACCATCAGGCATTTACCGCTAAAATCATTGCGCGACCGCAACCCGTCTGTTAGCCTTTTTAGTGTCATCCTGAGCGACCGCGCAGATGGTTCCGCAGGCCTCGCCAGAAATAAAGTCCGAAGCAATTTTCCAAGGAGAAAAAAATCTTGGCCGCAACCTTAAAGAATCGCATTTTGTTCACCTCGGAATCCGTAACCGAAGGCCATCCCGATAAAATCGCCGATCAGATTTCCGACGCCATCCTCGATGCCTGCCTGGCCGATGATCCCTCCAGCCGCGTCGCCTGCGAAACCCTCACCGCCACCGGTCTGGTGGTCATCGCCGGTGAAATCACCACCAAGGCCTACGTCGATTTCCAGCAGGTGGTTCGCGGCACCGTCCAGTCCATCGGATACGACAACGCCCTCCACGGCTTTGACTGCAACACCTGCGCCGTAATCTCCAGCATCAACAAACAATCCGGCGACATCGCCATGGGCGTAGACACCGGCGGCGCCGGCGACCAGGGAATGATGATCGGCTTCGCCTGCGACGAGACTCAGGAGCTGATGCCTGCTCCGATTTCTCTGGCGCATAAGCTGACGATGCGGCTCGCGCAGGTTCGCAAGAATGGAACGCTTCCCTTCCTCCGTCCGGATGGAAAATCCCAGGTTACAGTTGAATATGATGCAAAAGGAAAGGTGCGGCGAGTGGATGCGGTGGTGATTTCCACGCAGCATGCTGAGACCGTCACCAACGACGAGTTGCGCGCGGGCATTTTGAAGCACGTGATTCAGGCGGTGATTCCGGCGCATCTGCTAGATGAAGATACGCACTATCACATTAATCCCACGGGGCGTTTTGTGATTGGCGGGCCCATGGGCGACACCGGGCTGACCGGGCGGAAGATCATCGTCGACACCTATGGTGGGATGGGACGGCACGGGGGCGGGGCGTTCAGCGGGAAGGATCCGACCAAGGTGGACCGTTCTGCGGCCTACATGGCGCGATACATTGCCAAGAACATCGTGGCGGCGAAGCTGGCGGAGCGTTGTGAGGTGCAGCTGGCGTATGCCATTGGCGTGGCCGAACCGGTGAGCGTGCGGGTGGACACGTTTGGCACGGAGAAGGTGAATCCCGAGATTATTCCGGAGCTGATTCGAGCGAACTTCCAGCTGACGCCGCGCGGCATTATTGACTCTTTGGATCTGCGGCGGCCCATTTACAAGAAAACCGCGGCCTACGGACACTTCGGGCGCAGCGATCCGGACTTCACCTGGGAAGCCACGGACAAGGCGGAGAAGCTGGCGAGCGACGCCGGTGTGGGGGCGCAGGCGGTGCACGCGGTGCGCAAGTAGGCGGGCGTGCGACGGGCCGGGAAACCGAGATCCCTCGCTTTGGCTTGGGATGATAACCCGTTGGGATTCGGGATGACCATCGTTGGGCTGACCAGTTGAGCGAAATGCAACGCTCGCGGTGCACCGAAGGTCTCATTCCCCTAAGGGTGCCTTGGAAAGGCCGAGCTTCGGTTCGGATCGTGTATTCTGACAACGCACTGGTAACCAAAACTACTTTTTGCCAACAACTTTAACTTCGTAAACCAACAAATTTTTTCAACCGGTGAAAGCGCCACAGGAGGCGTATGTCAACAGCGGCACAGGTTCATTGCGACATTAAGAGTTTGGAGCTGGCAGAACTGGGCAAGAAGCGCATCGAGTGGGCGAACCAGTCGATGAAGGTGTTGCAGATTATCCGCAAGGAATTCATCAAGAACCAGCCGCTGAAGGGGATTCGGATCTCGGCCTGCCTGCACGTGACGGCGGAAACGGCGAACCTGGCGATCTGCCTGCGCGATGGGGGAGCGGACGTGGTGCTGTGCGCGTCGAATCCGTTGTCGACGCAGGATGATGTCTCGGCCAGCCTGGTGCGCGATCAGGGGATTCCAGTGTTCGCCATCAAGGGCGAGGACAATGACACGTACTACAACCACATTCTGGCGGCGATCGATCACCGGCCGCACGTCACGATGGACGATGGCGCGGACCTGGTGACGATTCTCCACACCAAGCGTACGGATGCTCTGGAGGCGGTGATCGGCGGGACGGAAGAGACGACGACGGGTGTGATCCGGCTGCGGGCGATGGCGAAGGAAGGCGTGTTGAAGTTTCCTATTGTTGCCGTCAACGATGCCGACACCAAACATCTTTTTGATAACCGGTACGGAACCGGGCAATCGACGATCGACGGCATTATCCGGGCGACGAATTTCCTTCTGGCCGGGTCGAAGTTCGTGGTGGCCGGCTACGGCTGGTGCGGCCGCGGGCTGGCGAGCCGGGCACGGGGGAACGGGGCGGAAGTGATTATCACGGAAGTGGACCCGACGAAGGCCCTGGAAGCGGTGATGGATGGCTTCCGGGTGATGTCGATGACCGAAGCCGCGAAGCTGGGCGACGTATTTTGCACGGTGACGGGCAACAAGAGCGTTCTGACCAAAGAGCATTTCGACCTGATGAAGGATGGCGCGATCATTTCGAACTCCGGGCACTTCAATGTGGAGATCGATATTCCGGCTCTCGAGAAAATGGCGTCGTCGAAGCGAACGACGCGCACCTACGTCGACGAATACTCCTTGAAAGATGGGCGCAAGATCAATCTGCTGGGCGAAGGGCGGCTGATCAATCTGTCGGCGGCGGAGGGACATCCGGCGTCGGTGATGGATATGAGCTTTGCCGACCAGGCGCTGTCGGTCGAATACATGGTGAAGAATTTCAAGACGCTCGAGAAGCGTGTCTACCGTGTTCCCGACGAACTCGACAAGCGCGTGGCGAAGTTGAAGCTGGAGTCGATGGGGATCAAGATCGACCGGCTGACTCCGGAGCAGGAAGAGTATCTGGCGGGCTGGAGCGAGGGGACCTAGGGCGGTCGTTGTCGTTCGTCGTTGGTCATTGGTCGTTGGTCATTAGCGGGGCGGCGCGAGCTGCCCCGTTTTGTTTTGTCCTTTCGACCACAGTGCACAGCTCAGCGGCCGAACCCGCGTTCTTATACTTAGGCGCTGATGCGGCACCGGTGAAACTCGTGCCCTTCCCGATTCCTCGCCCTGGTTTAGGTTGGTGGCGCTGCCGGAGCTTCCGAGCTTACGCTCGGATTGGACAGCCGAAGGGGGGCCGTCCCCACACCAGGTTCCTCCCCGGGTGAGTTCTGCACCTGCGAATTTCCGAATTGGGAAAGAGCTTCGATTTGTCGATTTACCAGGGGTGAATCTGTCGCTTGGCATGTGAAAATGGAGTAGTTTCGGAGAAGAGTGTGCGGCCGCCGATGGCCGCGTTTTTTATGGGGGTGCGAAGCGGAAAGCAGGACTCTCGACGGCGCCGTCGCGGTCGCTGAAAACTTGGTCGGCATGACGAGGGCTGATGGAGGAGCGTTATGAGGAAACGTCGATGGGCGGGGATGGGATCAAGAACTGCAGTGGGCTGCATCCGGAGTTGGAAGTTTCGAAATACAGACCTTACCAGGAAGCGTGGCATCAGCTGAGGTGTGAGAAGCCGGGCGTGATCGCGCGGATTCAGGCTTGCGTGGAGGAATATTTTCCGGGCGGGGTGAACTTGAGGAGATCCCCACTGCTCGCACAGAACGCGAGAAATGGGGCATCCGGCTCATTCGAGAACTCTCATGGTCCGGTGCTCGGCTGGCGGCGAGGATCTCGCCGATGGTTATTTTGGAGAAGGCTGAATTCCGCGTTGAGCTGTTGACCGGTTCGACGCCGAACATTAGGGAGGCGCGGTCGCGAATGACCAAGATACTGCTGGTGGAAGACAGTAAGTTTCTGAGGCTGGCTAGCGAGCGGGCTTTGACGCGGGCGGGCTATGAGGTGTTCGGCGCGATGGACGGAGATGAAGCGCTGCTGCTGGCGAGGGAAAAAATGCCGGATCTGGTCCTGCTGGATATGTTGTTGCCGAAGATGAGCGGGTTGGATGTGCTGAAGGCGTTGAAAGAGAGTCCGGAAACCCGAGGGATTCCGGTCGTGGTTTTGACCGGCATGTCGCAGAAGAATTCGGCGCGATTGCAGGCGGACGGAGCATTTGGATTTCTGGAGAAGGCCGGCCTCGAGATGGACAAGGGATCGGGAAAACTTCTGGCGGCAGTGGCGGAGTTTGTGAAGAAGCTTCCGGACGAACGAACGAAAGCGAGCATGGCGTAGACGACCCCGGGCGAGCGGTGATTGGGTTCGAATGCTCTTCGCCGCGAGTTCTCGCATGGAATTACGTATGGGGGTCCTTGGCTTTCTACCGGGCGAAGGCCGAGATAACGGAGGTCCTTCGCTTCGCTCGGCACGACAGCATTTTTGAGGATGGTCTGTGTTGCCGCCGATCCGTACCCTGATGGTCAACAAGCTGTTGAAAATAAATTAGTTATCGGCGGGAACTCGCGGCGACAGGCCGGAGTCTATGGTAGAAGGCGAAGGGTCCGTGGGACGGCGTGGGGCGCTGGAGATTTTTCGGTACGGGGTGGGGCAGAAAATCCTATAATCAAAGGATGCTTGTGTAATGGCGGGAGCGACCACCTTGGGAGATCTGGCAAGCGCGATCGGGGCACGGGCCGAAGAAGCGGCGATTGTCGCGGAACTGAAGGCCGGCTCGGAACAAGCCTACGCCTGGTTAATTGGCGAATTTCAGCGCCCGGTGTATGGATTGATCTATCGCATGGTGAGCGATCCGGCGGACGCGGCGGATACGACGCAGGATGTGTTTTTGAAGGTGTTCCGGGGGATGAAGCACTTCCACGGCGAATCGAGCCTGAAGACGTGGATTTACCGGATCGCGTTGCATGAGGCGGCGAACCGGAAGCGCTGGTGGTTTCGGCATAAGGCGCAGGAGACTTCGATTGAGCCGGCGGAATCGGAAGGTTTGGGGAATGGGGATGGAGGGATGCAGAGCGCGCTGACCGATCGGCATGACTCTCCGTTCGACACCATGGCTCATCAGGAAGTGCAGCAGAGAGTCGAAGCCGAGTTGCGGCAGGTGGCGGAGCCGTACCGGACGACTTTGATTCTGCGGGATCTGGAAGAAATGTCGTATGAAGAAATCGCCGAGCTGCTGCAGATCTCGCTGGGGACGGTGAAATCGCGATTGACGCGCGGGCGGCAGGCCCTGAAACAGCGGCTGGCGCCGTACGTGCGCGAGGTGGGCGAGGAGCTGGGGCTTGGCGACTGGGGTTTGGGTGAAGACAAAGGTGAAAAAAGTCTGGGGAGACAGGTGAGCGCTGGGGTTCGAAGGGTCGAGGTGACGCCATGAAGTATATGGCCGGAAAATCCGCTTCCACGAGGCTGACGAGGTTGGAGTGCAGTGAGGCGACGCAGTTGTTGTCGCCTTATCTGGACGGAGCGGTTACGGGAGCTGAGATGCAAGCCTTGCAGCAACATCTGGAGGGGTGCGCGGCTTGCAATCGCGAATACTCGTCTCTGCTGCGGACGCAACAATTGCTGGTGAGCGTGGGCCGCGCGAAGGAGCCGGCGGATCTGGGTCTGAAGTTGAGGCTCGCTATTTCGCGGGAGGCGGCGGAGGCGCGGCGTCCGCGGTATGAAGGATTGCGGGTGCGGCTGGAGAATACTCTGGAGGCGTTCATGGTACCGGCCACCGCGGGCCTGGCGTGCGCGCTGTTGATCTTTGGTTTAGTCACTGCCATCCTGGCGATGCCGGGGCAGCTGCAGGCGAACAACCAACAGGATGTGCCGCTGATGTTGAATACGGGGCCGGAGTTGCAGCAGAGCGTGTTCGGAACTACGCTGAGCTCGATGAATACGGACTCGCTGGTGATTGAAGCCTATGTAGACAAGAACGGGCGAGTGCAAGATTACAAGATCCTTTCCGATCCCGGGGAGTCGCAACGGCTCTTGCCGGAAGTAAAGAGGATGCTGATTTTTACGACGTTTCGTCCGGCCATGAGCATGGGAAGGCCGATCTCGTCGCGGGCGGTGCTGTCGTTCTCGAGGATCAGCGTTCAGGGGTGATGGAATTCATTTCTGGGCTCAGGCGTCTTGGAGCTGAGCGCCCGGAGCGTCGAATTGTCAGCAAGAGACCCGCTCGCCATTCGCTCTTTGTTGGTAATAATCCGCTGGTGATATAGCCAGGCTGAACCAACCACCTCCCGACAAACACCGCAAGAAGCCAGGTGGATACAAAAACGGCTCCACTACCGCGAGTACTGTAGTGGGGCGACTTGAAAAATCGCATTCCCTCGGCGGCTCGGAGCCGCAATTGATTCTGCGCGCCTTACGGCGCGGCTGAGGCCGCGCCCCCTTCAAGAAAAATTCAAAATGCACCGCTTGCTGTCGCTGCTGTCGCGCTGTCGCGCTGTCGCTTGACTTGGGTAGTGTTGGGCAGTAGTATTCGCGCTGCATTGCCTCTCGAATTGCAGCTTCCAGCCAAGGAGGTACATCTCCTCTGCCGAACCGCCGCCCGTTCGTTCCGGGCAACGAACCCTTTGGAACCTAGTTCAACCACAACGATATCGAGTCGACCACGACAATAACTACTAAATGAGGATGAACGTTCGGCATTGCCGAATGCAAACGCATCCCGACGCAGTCACCCTAGAGGAGAAAAAATGGAACGCAGAGTTTGCAAGCGCAGTTACGTGGCGATCACCTTAGTGATGGCGCTGTTCTCAGTTTTCGGTTCTTCAGCGTACGCTCAACTGGCAGAAACCAATGTGCCGGCAGGCATTCAACTTTCCAAAGACCTCGGTCGGTCTGACTTAGCAACAGAGATTAACATCACGGTGCATCTCAAGCTTAAGGACAGGGCGGCCTTCGACAAGGCGGTGGCTGCGCTCTACGATCCGGCTTCGCCGACCTTCCACCACTGGATGACCAACGCCGATCTCGCAAGGTATGCGCCCACGGAAGCGCAACGCGAGATGGTACGTGAGGAACTTCGGAGCCACGGCCTGAGCATTCTTTCCACGGACGCCATCGGGTTTAACATCCGGGCCCGCGGCACCCTGGGCAATGTGGAGAGTGCCTTCAATACAGAACTTCACGAGTTCGAATACAACGGTCGAACTTTCCGCGCCAACGTGCGAAACGCGCGGCTGACCGGCGAGGCAGGAAATCACGTCTTCACGGTGGCCGGGCTGGAAAGCCACCAAGTGCGCCCGCTCGCCATTCGGGCGCTTGATCCGCAGACCAAGAAGCCATTTCCTTCCGTGCCGCTGGGCAAGGTTGTGAAGGGCGTTACGTTCCCGCCGCTGAGCACGACGAACTGTCTTTCAGCGCCGGCGACCTATGACCTGGTGGGGAGTACGCCTTTGCCGGTGGGGGTTTACACGGGTACGGTATATTCCGTCGACAGCAGCCTGATCTGCGACTATCTCCCCAGCCAGTTGCAGACCGCCTTGGGTCTTGATCAGGTTTATAGCGCGGGATACGACGGCACCGGCGAGACGATCGTTCTAGTGGAAGCTTACGGCTATCCGACGCTGGAGAAGGATGCCAATGTATTCTTCAAGCTGGCAGGTCTGCCGAAGCTCACGTCGTCCAACTTCAGCATCGTTTACCCGGAGGGCCAGCCGAATCCCACGCTTGGGATCATCGAAGGCTGGAACATTGAGATGGCGCTCGATCTGGATTGGTCCCACTCCATCGCTCCCGGCGCCAAAATAGTTGAGGTTATCACCGTCGGCCAGGACAGCGAGGATTTTCAAAACTCGATTACGTACGCGACCGAACATAATCTCGGCAACCAAATCTCAAATAGCTATGAAGAAGACCTCGACCTGCTGTCTGGGCCGGCGGAACAGACTTCCTGGGACGATGTACTGGAGGTTGCAACGGCGAAAGGTATCTCGGTTAATTTTTCCACTGGAGATGGTGGTGACAACGGAGTAGGCAATCCGCTGGGGGCTCCTTCGGTTCCTTCCATCGCTCCGCACGCGACAGGCGTGGGCGGAACCTCGATCCTGAACGATGTTACCCATCCCGGATCCACGATCACAACCGGTTGGGGAGATACGTTGGTGTTTCTGGAAAGTGGTGGGGTCTTCGATCCGCCGCTGGGGCTCGGATTGATCTTCGGCGGAGGCGGAGGCGAAAGCACCTTCTGGCCCAAGGCACCGTGGCAGGGTTCCCTTCCCGGTACCGGCAGGGTGGTGCCCGATGTCTCGGCGCTCTCGGATCCGTACACCGGCGTTCCGATCGTAGTCACGGATGTTTCGACGCAATTCATTGAGTACGGCTGGGGCGGTACGAGCCTAGGGTGTCCTATCTTTACCGCTTTCTGGGCCATTGCAAACCAGAAGGCGGGACATTCTCTGGGTCAGGCAGCGCCGTTGATCGCTGCTCTGCCTTCCGGCGGAATTCAGGATGTGCTGCCGACCACGGACAGCACGGCAAATGATGTTACCGGGGTGATCGTCGATCAGGGTGGAGCAACGAGTTACTCGGCTAAGCAAATCTTTGCCGGATTGCTCGAGGGAAACAATAACTTCACGAGCGCCATCTGGCCTGAGGATTCGGAGGATGTGCTGGCCTTCGGGTTCGGGCTGGATAGTTCCCTTACGGTACGGAAGGGGTGGGACAATGCGACTGGGTACGGGACGCCTTACGGCCTGACCTTCATCAACGCGGTTACGGCGACGAAGTAGGCCTGCCGAATTCGTAATGACGGCGGGAGTTAAGGGTTAACAATCAATCGAGTCTTGCAGAGGCGGTGACGATGATGTCACCGCCTTTTTTCACGCTCGTCCCGAATTTACGCCGGGGGACTGAGAGAGATTGTCCGAATCTCTGCCGACAAAGGTCACTTGGTCTGGTCGGCAGTTGTAGGACGCGGTTGCAATTCTGGTGTCGAGGCGGCCTTTGCCGGGGTTACGGCCTGCCGCGAGTAGTAGGCTTTCAGGGAAGAAATGCGAACGTCGGAATTCAGAGATTTGACGCCCAGAAGATGTTTTGGCTCGGCGCTTGAGGAGGCATGGACGGCGTAGGTGACGGCAAATTGGGAGTCCAGCGCGTTGGCAATGCCCTCGACCGCATCGGAATAATTCTTTCTTGGATTCCACCAGATTCTGCCGCCGGTTTCATTCGCCAGGCGTTCGAGGTTGTCTTTTCCGCCGTTGAGAGCGCGGTCGCGAGCTTTTTCAAGATTCTGATCGTAAACCCGGTTATATCCGCCCTCGCCGCTGTGGGTGGGTGAATAAATATCAGTCTGTTCTTTGGGAAGAGCCTTGGGCTCTTCGAGGGGCACGATGTAAAAAGATGTCCATAACTGCTGTGCCTCTGCGATCAGCCGGACGTGACTATCCTCAACTTGTTGGGCGTGAATGCCGCCGCCGAAGCCGGGACTGTGCGCCCAGGGATCGCGGAACATTACGACCACGCGGCGGGCGGGAGTGGGATCGCTTTTCATCATCGTCCAAAGCACATCAAACACGTTCGGGCCGGGAGCACCATATTGCGAGACTGTTCTGTGCCGGTCGGTGCCAGCATCGAAGGTTGACGCTTCAAAGGCGAACGGATCGCCAAAGCCGGCGCTTTTATCCAGAGCTCGAACCGCTTTCTCCATTGCATCGGCATCCGGTTGCCACTCCAGCCGCGCAGTCGGCCAAGGCTTATCCCCGCGCGACGTGATGACGAAGGCGCGGTCGGTGTTTAACCGGAGAATTTTATGAGCCAGGTCGATGGCCGCGGTTTGCTGCTGGGAGAAGCTGGTCTTTCCCGCCAACAGGAGAAACGCGACGCGAAGGGGGAGTTGGCTCGCGTTGCTCACGGAGACCACGTCACCGGTTTGGTCGTTGTCCACTACAGACAGATCCTTCTCCGTCAACTGAGTTCTTGGAGAGCCGGAGCGATCGGTGGCGGTGACGAGAATCATGGCACGCCGTGATTGCGAAGTTGCGGAGGGCGGAACTGTGGTGGGCGCGCTCATGGCACTGGGGACCGGAGCATTGGTCGAGACCTGGTTGTCGTTGACTTGAGCAAAGGTCGAAGGACAGGCGAAGAGCAGGCAGGCAACCAGCCGGATGATATATTTCACAACTCCTCCGTGCTCCGGGAATCCACATCTCTCCCCGGGCGATAAAGCAGATTCTTACTAGGGGCCCGTGCTCAAGAGGCTCCAGACGCGGAGGGGGAACGGCCGTAGCGCGTGGGCTCGTTAGAAGGCTACCTGAGCAGCGAAATAATGCAGCGCCGCCGTCCTCATGTCAAGGACTAACATCACAGGATGTCAAATCACAGGACGAACATCACGGGAGAAGATGAACATTTGACGGTACCTTTCGGGAAAAATTCGACTGCCCCCCGGTCCTCCGGTCTTGACCTTGGTCGCCCCCGCCCGCCCTGCTGCGCGAGGCGCTGCGTTGGGAAGGGCGATTTTGCAACTGCGATTCGCTTGAGCAATCGCCAACTCCACCGCTTTCATGTCCACCGCTTTCATGTCCACCGCTTTCATTGACTTGGCCGTTTCGCAGACGTAGGATTCTGCTCCAGTGATCGGCGAAACCATCTCGCATTACCGCATCATTGAGAAACTCGGTGGTGGCGGCATGGGGGTGGTTTACAAGGCTCAGGACCTAACGCTCCGTCGTTTTGTTGCCCTTAAGTTCTTGCCTGACGAAGTCGTCAGAGACTCCCAAGTGTTGGCCCGGTTTCAGCGCGAAGCTCAGGCGGCGTCTGCCCTGAACCATCCCAATATCTGCACAATTTATGAAATCGGGCAGCAAGATGGTCGACCCTTCATCGCCATGGAGTTCCTGGACGGCGCAACCCTGAAGCACCGCATCGCGTGGCGTCCGCTGGAAACGGAAGTTCTTCTCTCCATCGCCATCGATATCGCCGACGCACTGGACGCTGCGCACGCCAAAGGCATCGTCCATCGCGACATCAAGCCCGCCAACATCTTTGTCACAGAACGCGGCCACGCCAAGGTCCTGGACTTCGGTCTGGCGAAAGTTGTGACTCCGGCCAGTTCTGCAAGCCACATCGCAGCGGTGAACACACAGACTGGATCGATCGATGAGCAGAACCTGACCAGCCCAGGCGCAATGCTAGGAACAGTGGCCTACATGTCGCCGGAGCAGGCCCGCGCAAAGGAGTTGGACGCCCGCACGGATCTATTCTCCTTTGGAGCCGTCCTCTACGAGATGGCCACGGGCCAGTTACCCTTCCGTGGCGACAACCCAGCAACCATCGTCGATTCGATCATGAACCGCGCGCCGGTTGCTGCCGTCCGGCTGAATCCCGACGTGCCACCCAAGCTTGAGGAGATCATCGACAAGGCACTGGAGAAGGACCGCGATCTTCGCTATCAGCACGCCGCCGATATGCGAACGGATTTGCAACGCCTGAAGCGGGACTCCGCAAGCGGACGTCATTCAGCAGCCTCCGGCACGGTGGCAGCGGCAGAAGCTCCTGCGGCTGGCGCTGCGAAAGTCTGGAACATTGCAGTTCCCGTGCTCGTCGTTGCTTTACTCGTGGCATGCGGCCTTTACTATCATTCGCATCGGCAAAGCAAACCCCTCACCGATAAAGACACCGTTGTTCTCTCGGATTTCGATAACAAGACGGGCGATTCCGTCTTCGACGACACACTGAAGCAGGGACTCTCGGTGCAACTCGAGCAATCGCCCTTTCTCGATCTGCTCTCCGAGCGCAAAGTGAACGAGACACTGAAGCGGATGGGGCTCTCGGCCGGCGACCGCTTGACTCCCGACGTCACGCGCGAAGTTTGCCAGCGCACAGGCAGCAAGGCCATGCTGACCGGCTCGATTGCGAGTCTGGGCAGCCAGTATGTAATCGGCCTGAAGGCGGCGAACTGCACGACGGGCGACCTGCTGGCGGAAGCGCAGGAGCAGGCTGCGGGCAAGGAAGCGGTGCTCAAGGCGCTGGACAAGGCGGCGGTCAGCTTGCGCGGCAAGCTGGGCGAATCGCTCAGCTCGGTGCAGAAATACGCCACGCCGGTGGAGGACGCGACCACACCTTCGCTGGAGGCGCTGAAAGCCTACAGCCTGGGACGAAAGATGTTTTTTGCCAAAGGCAACATCGCCTCTCTCCCTTTCCTCAAGCGGGCGGTGGAACTCGATCCAAATTTCGCCATAGCCTACCGCGCCCTGTCTGCCGTATACGGCAACCTGAACCAGCCAGAGCGGCAGGCCGAGAACATCCGCAAGGCCTACCAGCTGCGCGAGAAAGTGAGCGAGCGGGAGCGGTTCTACATCGAAGCAAACTACTATTGGACCGGGACCGGAGAGCTGGAAAAAGCAGTGCCGGCGTATGAGCTCTGGCGGCAGACCTACCCGAGGGATTACGCCCTTTACGTGCACCTCGGAGCTATCTACAGAACCCTTGGAAACCTGGAAAAGGCATTGGAAGAAGCCCGCGAGGCCATGCGCCTGGAACCAAATTCCGTGCTCAACTACGAAGTCCTCGGCGCCGACTACCTGAATCTTGACCGGCTGGAGGAAGCGGACACGGTGTTAAAGCAGGCTGAGGAACGCAAGCTGGAGAGCGAGGGGCTGCTTGCAGTCCGCTACCGGTTGGCCTTCGTGAAGAGTGACACGGCGCAGATGGCGAAGCTCTCCTCGGCCGCTGCGGGCAAGCCGGGCACGGAAGATTTGCTGCTGGCCAGCCAGGCGGACACCGAGGCGTGGTACGGACGACTGCAGACCGCACGCGAATTGACGCGGCGGGCGATGGCTTCAGCCGAACTCAACGACGCCAAGGAAACCGCAGCAGCCTATCAGTCACAAGCCGCACTACGCGAAGTGGAATTCGGCAATCGGGAGCAGGCCCGCGAAGACGCTCAGGCCGCAATCAAGCTGGCCCCGAACCGCGAGGTGCAGACCATAGCCGCCCTGGCCCTGGCGCGCGCCGGCGATATGGCAACCGCCGAAAAGCTGGCAGCCGAACTCGACAAGAAATTCCCGGTGGATACCCTCGTTCAAAGGTATAGGCTGCCGGCGATCCGGGCGGCTGTCGCCTTGCAGCGCAACGATCCGAACCAAGCGGTCGAACTACTGCAGGTGGCGAGTGCGATAGAACTGGGGGATGCTCGCAACCTGCTCCCGATCTATTTGCGTGGACAAGCCTATCTCACACTAGACGATGGCAACCGGGCGGCAGTCGAATTTCAGAAGTTTATTGACCATCGCGGACTGGTGGGAAACTTCCCATGGGGCGCTCTGGCTCAACTCCAACTAGCCAGAGCGTATGTCCTGTCCCGAGACAAGACCAAAGCGAAAACTGCGTACCAGGATTTCCTAACCCTCTGGAAAAACGCCGACCCCGACATCCCGATTCTGAAGGAAGCCAAAGCGGACTACGCGAAGCTCCAATAGTCCGAAAAGCCTGCCACATCCCCCACGTCATCGGCCTTCCCCCGTACACTATCGAGGTCGGCTTCCCGTCTATCCCCGTCAAAACGATTTCACGACGGATCACTTTTTCGAGACTGCAGCCATTTCGTTAGGTTCAGGTCCCCAAGTTTGCCCGCCTCCCAGATCGTTCCCACCGCTGCGACTTATGGTCGCAGGGCAGCCGAGGTTTTTATCTCCGAGCAGAACCTGCCTCGTTGCCTCCGCCTGCATCGGATATGCTAACCACCCGCCCAGGCAATTGGTGGTGTGGGGACTTAGGCCCCACAAGATTCACAGCTTTGTCGGCTGCTCCAGCGTACCCGCGATTTTGCAACAGTTACACTTGCGCCGGCTTGCGGTGCAGTTAGGAATACTGCGTGAATGAGCGCTCAACTGTATAATGTGGAGCGTCTCAAATTCGCGGGGACCGTGTCACTTAGTAATCCTAATTTCATCACCAATTCGCCGGGCTCACGCCAACGGCGGGTTCGAGAAGCCGGGCCGATTAGTGTCGGTCTGTAGGATTCAAGGAGACGTTTGAATACCGCAACGAAACATCTGGGGAGACCGTCACGTTTATGGACGACAAAAGCGTACTGGGAAGGGGTACATTAACGGCCGGTTCCGCTAGCCTTACAACCACAACGTTAAAAAAGGGTACGACATCGATCGTAGCCGTGTACGGCGGCGATCCCCTCTTCTCCGGAAGCGACTCGAACACGGTGGCGCAGGTAGTAGAGAAATTTACGAAATAATCTCGTGAAGATTGCCAAGCGCAGCATGGTCATGCCGCCGGCGTACGCAATTCGCGCCCATACATCCCGTTTTCACCCTTTGCTCAGAATGAAAACTTCACCGCGAATTGAACGATTCTGGGCTGAGCCGTTCCGTACGTGTTGGACGATGACGCTCCTGCCAATCCTGTAATCTGCCCATAGGTGGTGCCGACGTCGGCGAGGTTATTGTCGGGCTTGCCGAAATTAACATTGTTAAATGCGTTGAAGAACTCTGCCCGGAATTCCATTGAAAGCCGCTCCGTGATCTTTGCATTCTTGACCGCAGCCAGATCGGCGTCAAAAAACCTTGGACCGCGAAGAATATTTTTTCCGGTGTCGCCAAAGGTCCCGATTGCGTTGGGCACGAACGCATTCGTGTTAAACCACTCCTGCACTTGAGCGGCATGCGACCGGCCGCCGCCCAGGACGGCTTGCTGAACACTGGATACGGCGAGATCAGCGCGATCGCCTAACATGCCGCTCAGGGAATTGTCGGCGCCGCTGAAGATGGAGAACGGAAATCCGCTCTGCCAGGTCGCGGATCCAGAAAGTCCCCAGCCATTCACAACCTTATCGATGAACTTGGGCAAACTCAATCGCGGGACCATGTACTCCCCGTTGATTTTGAAAACTTTCGAAAGATCGTCGTCCGAGGGACCGAAATCGAACCCGCGTCCGCAACTGCAGCTATTGGTCAAATAGGGCGAACCTCCCGCCGGAGCGAAATCATTCAACTCCTTGGACCAGGTGAAGTTGGTGAGGAAAGAAAAGCCATGGGTCATGCGCTTTTCAAAGGTGATCTGAGCCGCATTGTAGTTGCTGTTGACTCCGGAATTGATGGAGGCGATGGACCCGTAATTGGGATAAAGCGGAACTTCCTGCTGCAGCGTCGGATCCCAATGGGCGGGGTTCAATTGCAGCAGGCCGCTTTCCTGATCTCCTGTGCCGCTTAAGTGGCGACCGGTATTGCCAACGTAGGCCACGCGCAACAGATAGTCCTGTTTGAAGCCGCGCTCCACGGTCAAATTCCAGGACAACACCATGGGCAAGCGGAAATGGCGATCGAATATCTGGCTGAACGAAATTCCCGAGGTGGGAAAAATCGCATTCGTCGGGCTGGGATTCGTCGGACCAAATTGAGCCGGAAACAGGTTTGGAGCTCCGGAACTACCATACGGATCGGCCAGGGTCACGAGAGGAGAGCCCGGGCTCGATCCTACGTTAATGATGGGAGCGAACGGAGGGACACCTACAACGTCTTCGAAGGCAACCGTGTTCGGTGCTTCGTAGTAATACCCGGCTCCGCCGCGAATACTGGTGTTGCCATCGCTTGAAAGCCGATAAGCAAAACCCAGCCGCGGTCCAAAATTTTTTGCGTTGTTGTAGATCGAAGAAGCTGGGCAATCTGGATCGTGGTTCGATCCGCCGAATAACATGCCGACCGGGGCAGTTGGGAAACGTCGAGACTGTGCTCCCGGAACAAAGCAGGCTACTCGACCTTCGCTATCGGTGTAGGGGAAGAACGGATCCCAGCGCAGTCCGGCGGTCAACAAGAGCCGCGGACTGGCTTTCCAACTGTCCTGTAGGAAGAGACTCTCTCGGTAGCCGGTGACATTCAGATAGAGTCCGCCACCCTGGGTAAACGAGGACACCGCACCCAATTCGAAATCGGCCAGAGGATTGCCGGTCAGATTCTCGAAGTCAAAAACTCCACTTTGCTGGTATTGATTTCCCATGGGCAGACGAATTCTAAGGACTTCGCCGCCGAATTGCACTTCGTGTTTTCCCCTTATCCAGGTGGCAATCTCGCGCAGCGACTGGTCGCCGCGATTCCATACTCCGTAGGGCGTGCCCGGCAAAGTGAATTCGCCGCCTCCGCCTACGGTCAGGTTCAGGACGGGCCCGTTGCCGCCTCCACGATTGGCCGGCACGGCCATGCTTACCCCCGCGTCGGCCATGCTGAAAGGAGCCGAGGAAAGGGTCGTGCCATTCTCGCTGTTATAACCGAAATAACTGCTTAGCAGAAGGGTGGGGGTGATCGTGTAGATGTCGACCACGCTGATGTTTTTGAGCACCAGATGCTCAGCATCACCTCGGAGTTCCAAAAGGTTTGTGGAAGGCGGAATGAAGACTGGGTCGGTGTAATTCATCTGAAAATAGTGACCACTCAGATGATGCTTCCCAAGATTGAAATCCACCTTGGCTAAGTACTCGCCGGTGTTCTGGGCATCCGGCGCTCCGTTAAAGAGGAGCTGATCATTGGGCCCATTCGGAAGCGGAATGTGATTCAGAATGTAAGTTGCCACGGGGCTGACGGGGATTTGATTGTTAGGATAGTTCGCCCCCGTCGTAGGATTTACCAACTGAATCGGATTTGGTCCGCCCAACAGGTCTGAAAAATTGCCAGTGCGCTCCTCGGCATTGGGAACTGAGGCAATCTGCCCGTTGTTGGCCGTGCGGAAGCGCGTCCCCTGATAACTTCCGAAATAAAATAGGCGGTTCTTCAGGATGGGCCCGCCCACGCTGGCTCCGAACTGATTCTGCTTCAGCGGATTGACTTGTCCCTGGGAAAAATAGTCGCTGGCGTCGAGGGCCGAGTTCTGCAGGAATTCGAATAAGTCGCCGTGAATCTGGTCCGTCCCCGACTTGGTGACGACATTTACGACCCCTCCGATCGCGTTTCCGAAGCTTGCGCTCATGTTCCCCGTGATCAGATTGAATTCCTGGATTGCATCGGGATTCGGAAAAGGCACATTCGCGTTGATGTAGGTGTCGTTCGCATCCACTCCATCCAACAGATAATTCACCCCATTGGCGCCGCCACCGTTCACCTTGGCGTACTGCTCGCTGGGAAACACCCCTCCCTCGCAGTTCGCGGCACAATAGTTGGCGGTCACGTTGGTGGTTCCTGGCGCCAGGAATACCAACTGCTGCACATCGCGGCCGTTTAACGGCAGCTGGCTGATCTCCCTTTGATCGATCAGCTGCCCCACTGTGGCGGAATCGGTCGTCACCAGAGACGAGTTGGCATTTACCACCACCACTTGTTGCACCATGCCGACCTTGAGCGAAACATTTTGAGTGGTCGCCTGACCCACGGACAGCACGATACCCTTTTGCACGTAACCCGCATAGCCGGGCATCGAAACCGTGATCTGATACGTGCCAACAGGCAAGCTCGGAAACAGGTACTGTCCGGCAGTTGTGCTGGTTGCAGTCTGCGTGTAACCCGTCGCGAGATCTTGAACCGTAACCGTTGCCCCCGCCACCATCGCCTGTGAATCAGTGACGATTCCACTGAGTCGCGCCGTTGTGTACTGGGTCCACGCCGGCGTCGCCAGACCTGAAACCAGAATGAGCGCTAGGAAGAAACGTCTCTGCCAAGATGCCGCCAATGGTCTCCGCCAATTCCCCTTCATCTTCATTTCTGTCGCCCTCCTAACTACTCATGCACCGACCTCTATCCCGACAAAAAATACGCGTGCGGTGGCCGCTCGACACGTTACGGTTGCGGGCGAATTGGCCTCGTTTGTCAAGCGCTTTGGTTGCTCATGTTTGGTTTCGATTCCATCGTCAATTTGTGGGCAGGGACGAAGTTTAAGACGCTCAAGGAAAAACCGCCTTGATTCCCGTCACGTCGCAAAAATCGACCAAAGCCGGATACAACTGTTCCCCGTAACCCAGGCACGCGTATTCGTTCGTCCAATGCTGGAGCAGAGCGTCGATATCGCAATGAGCAGTCACGAAACCGTGGGGCCAGAAGGGAATTCCGCACTCGTTCAGCCGCTTTTCTACCTGGCCCGCCGGCGGCTCGAAAACGCTGGCCCGGGTGATCACCATCTGAAACTCCCCGTTCACTCGGCCGAGCCGTGCCAGAACGCCCTCGCCAACCTTGCAGATCAATCTCACAGACAGCCCCCCCGCTTCGCCTTCCGTGGGGATACCGTGCTCAGAAAAGCCTG
>Ga0302325_10004738_pt1 | contig 31300 bp, 34 predicted proteins | sample Palsa_T0_2_FD_201948 | JGI IMG/M metagenome (GOLD analysis project Ga0302325, IMG submission 201948) | Peat permafrost microbial communities from Stordalen Mire near Abisko, Sweden - Palsa_T0_2 | ecosystem: Environmental > Terrestrial > Soil > Palsa > Peat permafrost | place: Sweden: Abisko... | reverse complement strand
TAGGGACATATTCGCGTGACGAGGTAGCAGAGTGTATCTCTGATTATCATGCGGCTGAGGACGACGAGCAGCCTCCTGTGGCAACGGCCTTCGATGGTGGTGAACTTCAGGATCTCCAAGCTGTGAGAGGATCAAACTGGTTTGGCAATACTTCTCGAGCTTATAGCGAGTACGATAGTGAAATGGAATACATTGCTCAGTACCACCATGCTGCAGAACCTAAGACTATGAAATCCGACGCCCCAGATGGGAGCCGGTATCCACTTGGAGAGGAAGAGAGAGTTGAGAGAAGCGGATCTAGGAAGGTTTTGCCTCCAAGGAACCTGAGTGAAGTTTCTCGACCGCAGGTAATTCGGGATGTTCCAGTTTTGGATTACGTTGATAAAGTAGCCACGCCAACGGAGCCTGATGGTAAATGCGCGTGCCGGCAGCCGGAGTGTCAGATGACGTTTACTAGCCGAAACAAACTCTTCGCACACCTCCAAGAACAACTACACTTTTTGATACCAAAGAAGGCGCTCGCTGAGCTTTCTGTCGATAAATGGGCCTGCCGGAAGCCTGATTGTCGACAAATGTTCCCTACTCGCAATAAGCTCTTCGCTCACCTCTGAGAGCAGCTCCACTTCTCGAAATCTATTGTGCATCAGGTCGCCCCGGCAGTGGGGCCAGAAATCGTCACACCGTCGCGGAAGCCTCATATGGGAACTGAACACAAATGGGCATGCCGGCAGCTGCAGTGTCGGATGACTTTCCCTACTTGAAACAAACTCTTCGCACACTTCCGAGAACGACTACACTTTTCGAAATTGATTGTTCCTACCTATCAGATCACCTCAGGGATGACACCCCTCATAGTTAAGCCATCGCAGAAGCCTCATATGGAAACTGGATATGCTTTTTGCAGCTTCAAGTTTGTCGAAGCACAGATTGGCCTTTCTGCTAACGCGGAGGATCAATGGGCCGATGAAGGTTAGTTTGGAGACAACTTTACAGAGGCGCACATTGCTCAGATGCAGACTCCAATCAAAGTACAAGGGATCCCGTCTCAGTCACACCAGCACCCAATACACTGTCGCTAAAATCATCATGCCAGCCGTTCGACAGAAAGAGAAGGTTATGATGGAGCGGGTTAGGTCCTATGTCTTGGCATGCTCCGAGTGCGCACAGAAAAGGAAAGTGATCAAATCCGGTATGAGGGGTAGAGGACGAAACAGGAGGATGCATTATTTGGTCAGATGGAAAGGATATGGACCAGAGTTCGACGAATGGGCACCAGTTGAAGAAATGGAGCATGTGGGCGACTTAGTCGAGGAACTCGAGGCCAGGCAAAGGGATCAGATGAATGTGATCATCGTTCATGGAGAGGAGTGAGTTGCTGTAGATATGTTTGCTGTGGGAATGTACCGTCAAGCGGTATCGTATCTATTTCTTTACCTTTAGCTAGCTTGTATAGTGTATTCGATGAGGACATCGAATTTTCTTGGAGAGGCGATTGTTACGTGGCGAGCTGCCAGGGCTAGGTTTTCAGGCTATTTTAATGTAGATCTTTACATAATAGAAAACCATCTTCTCACCGTCTCACTTTCGGACCCCGTCCCTAACAAGTTGGGACTAGCAGAATCCTGCCTGAAGTTCTAGTAGCCCTTTCTTCTGTGTGCCAGTCACAGTGATAGTACTAGTACTAGTAGTAGTCTACTAGAAGTACTAGTAGTAGTGAGCATGCTGTACTAACTGGCAACTGCCAGTGGAACTTTCACTTAGTACTACTAGTAGTACTTAATAGGGAAAACTCCAAATATAGCCATGGAGTTTGCATCATTTGCGGAAATAGCCATGCTCTTTTCGAAATTGCACAAATAAGCAGAAATATGTATAACAGTCGTGAAAGCAACATTGAAAAGTCTAGGAGTACCCCAGTCCCGGAGGGACTGACATAACCACACATAACCATTCTGAAACATAAAACGTCGTTATCAAGGAAGCTGAAATTAAACTAGTGTACTACATATTATTCCGCGAGATTGGCGAATTGAGCGCCTTCGGAGAGGACGTCCATTTTAGCTAGCGATGGAACTTGACGTAATGAATGAGAACAAGCAGGAGCTGCAGGTGTGGGCAGGAGCTAGAGGTGCGGGCTGGAGCTGGAGCCTGGGAGCGGGAGCCTGGAGCTGGAGTGGGAGCGGGAGCCTGGAGTGGGAGCGCTAGCCTGGAGCCTGGAGCTGGAGGTGCGAGCTGGCTCATGGAGCGTGGTCAGGTAGTGAGTGGTTGGCGCAGGGGGGACGGATGGCTATTTGTGCAATTTCGAAAAGAGCGTGGCTATTTCCGCAAATGATGCAAACTCCATGGCTATATTCGGAGTTTTCCCTACTTAATATTGGTACTACTAGCACTAGTGGCAGTTCAGACACAATAGATAAGAGTGCTCGCAATTCGATCAGTCCCTGCCGTTGTGATCCACTCCAGTACTACTAACGTACTAGTACTACTAGTACTAGTAGCATGAGTAGTAGTACTACAGGATCACTGCACAGTCCGGCGCTTCACGGTCCTGTACTGCCACTGGCAGCGGCTGTCAGTAGTTTAATTTAGATGTGGTTTGCATATCTGCTTCAGGTGCCTCGAATCAGTAGGACTACTGCAGTTCGCCGTGGCATGTCAACCTTTCAAAATTTGTAGTGGTTCTCTCCTTTTTAAGTTCCAGTGAGATCTCACAGAGACGTGTTTGTTTATCATTAGCAGTACGGAACAGTATTATTCTATCTCTCGACATCCTCGTCATTTGATAGCCAACCCGCCCATACTGGTCTCGGTGAATTATTACAACCCATGAGATATACCAGAATACCAGCAGTAACAGTCCCACCAGGTCTGTCTAGTCAACATCATCAGGTCGAATCGTAAGACCGATATCGTCTTGAAGATTGACAGGCTGTTCGCTAGGATTGGTCGAGTCAAGTTGAGTGGGCGAACTTTCCTGCTCATCATTCACTTGAATATTTCCATGCCCTGTCAAAGGCAACGACGGCCCCACATGCAATTCTTCACCACTCTGCAGCTTGTCAGGCGGCGTACTCGCACTATCTCCATTCACGGTGTCCAGATCAAGGATTCGAATCGACGTTGAAACATCAGCCAGAATTGTCTTGTCTTCTATTGTCCGACCAGGATTCAATTGATCTTCATCCACGTCCTCTTCATCGGAGCTCTGATCAAGATCAATTGGCTGCACAAAGGAGGCTAGACTTACGTTTAAGACATGTTCCTCAGTCGCAAGTCCAGTTCCGAGGCCCCGGAATTCATATTCATCCTGATTTTCGTCACGAAAATCAGTTTCCCATCTTTCATGAAAGAGGCCTCGTCTGCCAAATTCTCTAATATCATCGTCTTCGTCTTCCGCCTCCTCATTGTTGCGGGCCCGAGGCTCAAACTCGCCACTCTCGCCCATCCAGCCGACAACCTCCTCGTCGTCTTCATCTTCATCAGAGCTACCAAATTTATCGGGGAGATCATTCGCCAGATTTTGAGACATATATCTCACGAACTAATCATGTCAACTACTTTCGGAGATGGGAAGTCTTACTGGCTCATCGGTCGGTTCCGTTTCATGCTCCTGATCTGAACCAAAGTCATCGTCGCCTTGAGCGGTATCCGGGTTCTCATACCGGAGCCCGCGACTTACGATGGCTTCAAGAACTGCATTGTCGTCAACCCCGACAAGTTCATTCGTTGCGGGGCCCAGCATGGAGGCATTTAGACCAGCCCCTAATACAGAAGGCTGTGGCCGAACTCCGCCGAGAATTGCATTGTCTCGTGTCCGGGTTGCAGTCAATGTGACATCGACATATTCGTTCCATTCGCGGGAAGTGAGCTTCTGAACTACAACGGAATCGAGAAGTTCTAGAGGAATACGCTCGGCAAGCTTCAAAACTTCCTCTGCAATAAGCGTCAGATGTCCCATATATCCCAATCTGACTCCTTTTTCTTTGGCTCTATCATGTGTGTTAGCAATGTATTTTTATCTCAACTTACTGCGCTTCATCGCTCGCACGTTGACCATTCATGATCTTTTCCGTGAGTTGGCCTGTTGTGAATAGATCGATCGCAAGCTGACGATTATACCCTTTGTCCATAGGGCCATTCAGCACCTGAGTTAAGATATCATAAACAACATTGTGCAGGAAGTTATTCCATGGGTGGGCAAAGAAAAGATCGACAACAGAAGGCAACACTCTTGCCTCTACAAACTTCATCTTTAGAAAATCCCCAACAACCGGTTGTTCGGCCTGGGTGGTGCCAGGTATCTGCTTGGATTGATCTCGGCCAGTCGAACTATTGTCTTCCTCGATTGCGGGCCTTTCCTTGTTTGCATTCGAAACGGGTTCTGGACTTTGTGGAGGCGATATAAAGGGGTTAGAGTCGGAGGAGTTTCTTGTTGGCGATGTTCCAGACTCCCGTAGTTCCTGGGTCTGTCGTTCATGTTCGTCTGATGGTAAGTTGATCGGCTGACTGCCGTTGACATGCTCGGACACTCGACTAGAATCATGAGGAGTCGGAGGCTGTGGTTCTTTCACCCCTGGCTTCGATTGTTCGACTCCAGTGACTTTGTCGTCCACGCCGGATGTGGTTTTCTCATTCACATCTTCGCTATCATCAGACAAGTAAGGATCCGCAGTCCACTGTCTATCATTCTTCAAAGCAGTGTCGCCCCATATGTCAACAGCAGGGCGCCTAGATTGTCCTTCTTTCCGCAGCCGATCACGTTCAATGTCTCTTTCTCGTACTACGATCTCACCACGAGGATCGTTTAGAAGACCCATATTACTGCAGTGTAAGAGCTCAGCATAGAGTTCGCAGATCCGGAACCTTTCGAAACCAAGTGGCGCGATATTGCCAAAGGTTGTTGCTATAGATGGAGGGACTGTCTTCGGCTTTGATAATAACCCCTGAAAATCATGAATCCGGGATGCAAAGAGGCGCAACATAGTCCCAAGATAAATAGGATCTCTGCTGGTCGGGGGATGACTTTCCAGTGTCAGTGATAGAACAGGTTCGATATCATAATCACTACCAATTAATCCTTGAGCGGAAATTGTAGCAAACCTGTTATTCTTCCTTATTAATTCGATGATAAGGCTAACACCATTCGTTAAACTCGCAGTTGAGTAATAGGCATCGGGATCGAGCATATAGTCAAGAATTCGAGAGATTGTGGCTTCCGAGACCAACTCTCGAGATAGAGCATTTGGGCCGATGACACCGGCGTCACTGGAATTGGCAGATATTGCTATGATCGCTTTTAGCACATCAGAGACAGTTCCCTGTATCTCGCGGAGTTAATAGATTGACATCTGGGATGATACCTCTGGTTCAACGTTCGGGTTCATTTGCATTAATAAAGCCGAGATGAGCCCTTCCTCGTGTAACCACTAATATAAGCAACCGATAACCAGCTTCAGCACCTCGACAATGCCCGATCCGGGCTCGCTTTTTTCCATTGAGATGATCTTAAGAAGCAAATCCATGATAGCCGATGTTTCTATATGCCGAAGTAATTTTGAAACAATATTGGGAATCGATTGAATAAACGGTATCATCTATAAGTAAAGTCAGTCCAAGCGTGACGATCCAACGATACCTCATCTGTCTTCTTTTCTAAAAACTGCTCGTTCACTTTTGTAAAGTAGCTGGCCTGGAGGGGGTTTAACGGAGAAGGGCGATCGAGGAAAGTCCAGAAATGGGATAAGAGCTCACGACTTTGTACCACAGTCTCGCAGATCGACCATATCTCGCAGGACAAAACTTCACAAGAAACGTAAGAATACCTGCTCAGATCAGTCTCAAATTGACAAGGCATCTACTTAAACTTTGCTTTATCGTCGATTTGCTCATCCGCAATGATGTAGTTGAGAAGCTTGGCTAGGATATTGGGATCGCGCAGGTATTCGATGAGTTTCGTATTGTGAGCCTTGCATTCTTGCAGCAAGTCGTCCTCACCAAGGATTTCCTCGAGTGTCACATCAGGTTTGTCCAGCAGAGTGTCTATCGCCGAACACGCGTGGAAGCCAAAACGCCAAAACATTGTCTATCTTCCTCGGACCGGGCGGCTGTCGGATACAGAATGGCGCAGTTTGACGTGCAACGCAACGGACGTCGACGGCTCGTCAGCAGAGTGCCTCGCAGGAGTCAGGCAGATCTCTCAACTCGAATGAGTCGTCGCCATTCGCGGAGCCTTGGGTAATGTGTGTCTCGAAAGGAGCAGGGGACGGAGGAGAGGTGAAAGGCAGGCGTCAGCGAGTGCGCTTCCCTCAAATCCAGTCCGTGATGCTGCGGGATCCAAATTGTTCAGTCTATCTTGAAATGTACCTGGTATTTAAATAAATATTTATTTATTTACATACTTGATTTATTAAATCCAAACGCACCTACCTAACACTCAATTAATAGAGCCGAGGTAAAAGTCGCGAGCATCAGGGCAACTGGTTTATGTCCTCGGAATCGTTCTTCTACTGTGCTCCATGTCGCTTGAAGATATTGCTCGTGCCCCTCGGCAAGGTTCGAGCATCATACTTCTCTCTATGCCTGCAGTCCTTCCGCGAGCAAGTCGCTCTCCCGCTGCAAGACGTGGTCGACGATCGCCTGTCCGAGGTCATGTTCAATCCCAAGTCCTTTCCCCAGGGCCAGCTCCTCTTTGAATACTTGACGGATTGGGACTCGCGTTATGCGTACCTTGACGACTTCCAGCATTGGAGGAAGCTCTACGCAGTCTGTCCCTCATTTCTTTGGGCTAACCGTCGATAGATCATTGCAGTCACGGACGAGGAAACATCGCCTGGAGTTAATGAGGTTCAAAAGGAGTTTGAGGGGCTGCGAAACAAGGTAAATACCATCGCTTTTCACCGAGGACTCTATTGACACTTTCTCTCTATAGTACAAAGCCGCCCTTGTTCACCGTCTACTGGGACCCCTTCCGCTTTCTACAGATCAAGCTGCCAATCGCGGTGCTATACAGTCTATTCTAGTGGATTTGTCCCGTCAGCTCCTACGGTCCTTATCAGATATGGTTTTAAGCTGTAGTAAGGAGGAAACTAATTTACTCTTAGGCTCAGGCGATTCAGGCTTTACCAACAATTAGATCCCCCGCCGACCCTGCATTCGATCTCCCAGCAGAGCTTAAACGTCCGGCCTCTGTAGGCCCGGAGACGCTCCAAAGAGCTCCATCGCCGTCCAGCATCAAGGGTGCGGCTCGAAATAGCATAGCGGCATCTCAAAATGCATCAGCGGATAACCTGATTGAAAAGAAGGGATCTAGCAAGGGCCGAGGGCGAGTGCTCAAGGTTCTAGCCGATTTGTATCTACTTTGTGGTCTTCTGCCCTCTGCAGTAGCCTCTTATACGCAATCAGTGGAGATTCTACGGCTGACTACTGATTACTTCTGGCACGCATCTGCTTTAGAGGGCGTAGGAATGGCATTGATTCTGTTTGCATTCTTGAAAGTGGATTTTCCGGTATTCCCCTTATCCGATATTGTTTCGCGCCTTACCTTTCAGATCCCGAGCATCGTGCAATCAAGCCCTTCTGCTACACTCAGCTACGGTGAAACAGGAAAGGCTCCCTTTCGTGTGATCGATGATGGGCAACCCATGAATGACATTTCAACCGATCCATTTCCGAGTCAGTCATTACTAGACGTGTTGCCAGAGACGCATGCTCAGATTTTGAATTTGTACAAACGGTCTTTAGTGCCGTCGTCTGTGGAGCAAGCACCTGCGATCTGCCTTTCAGATGGTATCCTTCGTCTCTCCAAACTTCTTTGTGACGTGTACGTCACCGGCGGGCTTGACGGGCAAGTTCTTGCTAGCAATGTTCTTGGAAAGCCTCTCAACCGATCATCTAAACCGCGCGGTACCTATCCCCCCAGGGGCGAGATCGCCAGATGGGCAATGCGCGCATGGGGTCCATACCTTCATCACGAGAGCATTCCCGTATCCCACAAAATGAAAGTCGCTGCGACTCTCATTCAGATTATGGGAGTTATCTCATTTCACAGGAAGAGAGGCGCCCTTCTAAGTGAGTTGGTTCAGCTCTCTATACCGCAGCTAGTACAAGCTCGTGTTGTGGGTGCAGCCGAATGGGGATTGCACCCAAATGCAGCTCTCGGCCTGATTTCACAGGTGGCCGATAATAGTCTCATGAACTTGATGGAATCGGTGGCTGATGTTTACGGAGCCAGACTGCCAGTTGATGATAGACCGTTGTTTGGTTGGTCAAGTCTTAGAGTGGAGGTTCTGAAAAGGTGTATTTCGTTCTGCGAAGCTTTGCCGCATCCGAACGGTATTGCTCACTTCACTTCCCTCCTCTTCGCTTTATCTGGCGACATATTACCTAAGGAGGAAGAAATCCGTTTAGCAGGGAATTTACCAAGAGCCGTTGCAAGTGGAAAGAAACGGGGTGTGAGTATAGAAGCTGATTACTGGGATATGTTTGTTGTCCAAGGCATGCAAGTAATTAGGTACCTTTCTTTGTCATGCTCGTACAGCTGATCTTTTACAGGCCCAGCAATGCCGAGACCGTGCGTCAACAAACTTCGCCGAAAGGCCAGCAAGCGGAAAGTAGCCAAGCTCTGTTCATTTACAAACAGCAAGAACAAGCCACTGAATTGAATGAACAGGTCTGACGATACTCGAGATCCTATTGACCATCTAGTCAACTTTGCTTGTTCAAGACGAAGAAGTCGAAGTAAGCATCAAATTGAGAAATAATCATCATTTCGATCTAGAGATTACTTCTCTTACCCTTTTGTATCTTTCCTCCACTTTAAATGTAATGATTAGGACAAGTGGTGTTGAGATAGATATGTTACCTGTGTCGTTCATCCTCCCGGCACAGACCTTTCACGTCCATACTTTAGTCTTCGCGCCCCGCAAGCCTGGACAGCTCGACATACAAGGGTGTGTTATCAAAATTTCAACTTGCAAATCTCAAGAATTCTGGTTACTAGAGAATCGTGGTCGTAGGGAACGGGATATATGGTACGATATGCGAGGCGGCGAATTCAAAATCAAGCAAATTGGGAGATATCCAGGTACAATGAACTTATCAGAGGATCTATTAGCCGATCAATTTTGGTCCAAACGAAGAATCTCCGCAACTGTTCTACCACCTCAACCGGTTCTGATATTGGAGGGCTGTCCCTTGGCAGACGCCGCTGTCATGCTTTTGGAGGGGGAAACGTTAGTTGCTTGCTTTATTGGAGCCTAATTGGTTAGAAGGCAATTCGATTTCGGCCTACGAAACCAGTCGAAGTCGACTGTAAACCACTTGAGCCTTACATTCTGTGATTCCACGATACCTGTACTAGAAGACGCCTTGGCTTCCGGCAACTTGGCTGAAGACGAGCGGGTTGAACTTGAGCACTTCTTATTTGATCGTCCTGCTTTTCTGTGGCTATCGGCTTCTCAGCCGCCGTACGTTATCTCGGCTGATCGGACTGCGAAAATCCAAATCCAGGTACATGGGAAGCGCGGTCTAACCAAGGGCACGGTATACATTTCCTATGGTAACGAGACCACGGCGAAATTTGGCCTTCATCAGCGCCGAATCGAATTTACCCTTGCCGTAACGGTAAATGCGTCGTTGGAGGTCATTACCTGTGACTTTATGCCTTATCAGTTTGACAATGGCCTTTCCAATTCAGAAGTCCAGAATCTACCTCATGCCGGCAAAGAATGTTTCCTCTTAGCGTTGGAAATGCGCAACGCTTGGACACAGGCGTTGACCCTCGAACTAAAGATTCTTGCTTGCGATGGTGACAGTCGAACAGAATCGCGGCCGTTTTTAGTAGGTCAAGCGCGGCGGATCGTGTTGGCTTTGCCTCGTCATCACCTGCCGTCAGATCGAACGAAGAATCCTCTCCCTGGAAGGAGAAAAGCGCAACAATTTGTTCTGCCGATGCCGAGCTCCCAGATTACTGCCCAGAGAGAGGCTTGGTGGTATCGTCAGTACATTCTTGAATCACTGAGTGGTGCATGGCGCGAGTCTACTGGCGATCGGCGATCAGGATTTGTTGAGATGAGAGGGTTACGTTTAAGCGAACGGCACGTTAGAGTCATCCAGCGACAAGCGCTTGAAGCTTCCGTCGAGGTTACGCCTGTCCGTCCCTCCATTGCTTTGGATCCGTGTCATCACGTCAAAATTCATCTGCGAAATTGTCAAGGTGACCTCCCAAGTAATCGAACGACTAACATTCAGCCAGCGCTATCGATTGTTGCCTTAGATTCACTGTCGTGCCGGTTGACGATACCGACATGGTCCTTAAATCTGTGTGTGTTGATGGTCTGACGCATTCGCCAAGAATCACTGTTCCGCCTGGCGAGACAATATTGTGGACAACTGAGATTACGACATTTGGCCATGGGGCATTTGAGATTGCAGTGATCATTCAAGAATTATCGCGAAGGAAGGCCGCCGACTGCCGACGTTGGGTCGGTGGGCCCTGTCGGATATCATGTCATAAAGATCCTAATTTATAAACGTAATGAACGGCTGGGGCCCCATCCCGTCAGTAATACTATACTAGTTGTACTCGGGCTAGCATGGCATGGTTATGGCAGTCTACTAATCATACAGTTGCTCGTCTTGGTTCGAATTAGAGATGATATTACTACTACTAGTAGTGGCAGTTGTTTGTACTACTAGTAGTACTACTAGTAGCAGGAACTTCAAGTTGAAAGACCCATCAGCCCAGTGCCTGGCTCAAATTTGAAGACGCGAGCCTAAACTTGAAGTACTAGTAGTAGTACTAGTACTACATGGTGGAAACACAGCAAATCTTGGATTTATGTTGATGATACTGTTGATTTATAATGTCATCATGAAGATGTCCAACAGGATGTAGAAATTTTGGCTTTTCTGTCAGACTTGATGTTAAAATTGAAAAGATTGTCAAGGCTAATCTACTAGAGTTCAACTTCAAGTTGTACTAAGTTGTAGTCAGCCTATAATAGCTGAACCACTGGCACACTCTTCTGGGCATTGAGGTTGCCGTGGATATAGACTAGTACTACACTGCCTTTCAAGTTTAACTTGAACTTATCTGAACTCACTGGCATCCTAATGAGTTTCTCTGGAATGGCCAAGATTTTATATATAGTACTAATAGCGGAACCATACTATTTCCTGGACATGTTTTGCCATGTCCACACCATGTCGACATAAATGTTTGCTGTGGACATGTTGTCAACATGATGTGGACATGGTGTGGACATGGCAAAACATGTCTAGGAAATAGCATGGTTTCGCTATTAGTAGTAAAAATACATGATCATTATCATCAACATTATATTGACAGGTTGTGTATATCACTGTGCCAGTGATCACATTAACACAGGCTATTTCAAGTTTGCATAGTAGTATTAGTACTAGTATTACTACTAGTACATTCAATCTGAGCTGTGCAATTTGAGCTGTGCAATTAACATGTGCCAGTGGTTATGCACCTGGCACTGGGAGACAGGCCAATTGATAATTTCAAATACTACTGCCAGTGCCAGTGCCAGTGGTACTACTAGTAGTCCTTCAAGTTGCGAGATTAGTACTACATTGCACTGGTACTAGTAGTAGAAATCAATTTGTGACTTTAAGTTAGCAGTACTAGTAGTAGTAGTACTAATCAGTAACTATAATATTACTACCACTGGCACTTGAACTGAAGTCTCTTGATCACTGGCAGTCTTGTTGTTCAAGTTATTTCAAGTTTATTCAAGTTCAAGTTCAAGTCAACAAGATAGTTCACTTTTGACATTACTAGTACTAGTACTGCTACTAGGACATACAAAAATCTGCAAACCATAGCTCTTGAGCTTTGTCTCGCGTCAGGCTTAAGGGAGTACTACTAGTACCTGAGGGATTAGTACAACTGACTACTACTATTCAGTTGCAGAACATACTTATGCCAGTGTGTTGTAGGTAGTTACTAGTATTGAAGACCTCATAATTGCGATATGATATGATCATGGGATATCAGAAGCACTATTGATCTGCTGCACGTCACGATATATTGCCAGAAATCACTACTATCTACTACTCGTAGTAATATAATCATAGAGATGAGATGCACTGCTTTTTAGGTAGATTTAATACTAGTAGTAGCCAATATGATTTTATTTAATGTCTACAGACTCAGAGTACTAGTAGTAGCAGTAGTAAGTACTGCTAGTGGTTATATCACTGGCAACTTAATATGATTTTTCACACTGGCACAAATGACTCTCAAGAGCCTTGCAGCCATCTGCCTGACATATCTGGACAGACATTATGAAAATTAATGACACATTGGAAACATGTGCACTAGCAGTCTGCTAATATCACTGCTTCTCAGAAACATCAGTCCCCTAGGTTTAGCCTGAGGTACTATAAGTAGACTGTAGTACATACTACTTTGGTGTTGCCAGTGATAAGATTCACATACTTACTACTAGTACTAGTACTACAAGCACTTGCAGATCACATTCTGATTTCTAATACTAGTATTTACACATGAGAGTACTAGTAGCACTACAGGACTTTAGTGATGTTGATATTGGTATTACTTTAACAACTAATCAGGAACTTTACATGCACTCAGAGTATTAGTAGTACTTTATAGCTACTAAGGTTGTAACTTGTCCTCCAATGGCCGACTTGATGATACTAATTGTAGACAGGGAGCGACCGGGCGCTATTGCGGATTAATTTGCATTTATACCCAGCGTTGTAACCTCCACCGACGGATTTTAGTTTCACGTCTCCCATCCGATCGACACTTTCACGGTACACTATTCGCTTCAATGCATCCCGCAAAGGGGCCGGCAGCGTCATTGCTGGGCGGACTTCGGCCTGGAAACGCAGCAATACGTCGTTCGGCTGGGCTCGGACAGCTGTTCTTGAGTAGTTCCATTTCGCGGCCGATACATAATTTGACGATGTCATTTTCGAAGTCTTCGCCAAGTCGGAGTGCTGTCAACAATGCGAGGTTCCCCTCGTGTCTCCGGAACACCACTTTCGCGAGAAACCTCAGCGATGGTCGTCCAGGCTTCCCTCTGAATCGGGATCTTTCTCTTTTATTCCGTCCCTCAACTGACGGAGTGTCTGGAAATCGACAAAAGTATTTCGAGAGAGCGGTTAATACACAGAGCATATCCTGCCGCCAATTCCATGTTTCGCAGCTACGGTCTTATGACCGATTTCAAACTCTGGAAGACGCAGCAAACCGGGACAGGGACAACGCTAATGCCCAGGCTATATTCTTTCAGGTAAGAGTGTCTTGATCAACGACCCTAATGTCTAGGCCTTATTGGATAAGCATCCGGACTACGTGGTAAAACGTTATGAAAACGGCGGTGTCGCAACGAATGCCGAATGCGACGCCATTTACGCACAGGCGTTGGAGAAAATATCACGCCGTTCCCCGAATGTGTATCGTTACAGGCCCGAGAACAATATGTCAAGTGCGTCTGCCGCTACGGCTCATGCAGCTGCAGACGTTCCAATGTCTCAAGATGTTGCCAGGAATGCACTGGCCGGTATGAAAGGAAACCCGGTGCATGTCGTTGTCGACGAAGGTAGGGTCTGTTAATTATCAGTCTTACGGGCAGGTCCATCCTCAACTCTGTTAAAATGGATCAGATTCATATTTTCGTTTGGGCTCACAGCATTTTTCGTCTTTTTTCTGGTATCAATTATGGAAGAAACCACGGGCGTATTGAAGTCGATGCCGGCCCACGGAGAAATCAAGTCTACCCCAACAGGTCCTCCAGTCAAATTTAGCGACGTGAAAGGAGTGGACGAAGCAAAGGAAGACCTGGAAGAAGTGGTCATGTTCCTAAAAGATCCCGGCAAGTTTACGAGCTTAGGAGGAAAGCTACCTAAAGGCATTCTCTTGACCGGACCCCCAGGAACGGGGAAAACGATGCTGGCCCGCGCCGTTGCAGGCGAGGCCGGGGTGCCTTTCTTTTTCATGAGTGGGAGCGAGTTCGACGAGATGTATGTGGGTGTCGGAGCCAAGCGAATGCGAGATCTGTTTGCGTCTGCTCGAGCCAAAGCTCCAGCAATAGTCTTCATAGACGAAATCGACGCGGTCGGCAGTCGGCGAAACCCCCGAGACCAGCACTACATGAAACAAACTTTAAATCAACTTCTTGTAGAGCTCGATGGCTTCCAACAGGGCTCCGGTATCGTTGTTATAGCGGCAACGAATTTTCCACAATTACTTGACAAAGCTCTTGTAAGGCCTGGTCGATTTGATAAAACAGTTGCAGTACCGTTGCCTGATGTTCGAGGGCGACTGGAGATTTTGGAGGAACATGCCAAGAATATAGCGCTTGGAGGAGATGTGGATTTTAAAATAATCGCTAGAACTACAACTGGATTCTCAGGGGCAGATCTTGCGAATTTGGTTAACCAAGCTGCTGTCAAGGGAAGTCGGGAACGTGCTCGGGCCGTAAACATGTCGCACTTTGATTGGGCACACGATAAAATAGTTATGGGGGCAGCGAGACCCAGTGCCATGAGAAAACTCGAAGATAAGATACGAGTGTAAGTCATTTGTGTTTCGTGAGGTTTAACATTATAGTGCCTATCACGAGGGTGGCCATGCACTTGTGGCCTTGTTGACAAAAGGCTGCGAAGATATCGAGAAAGCTACAGTATTCCTTATTATGAACCCAAATCTGAGGCCTAGATTCTACCACGAGGGTTTGCTTTGGGGTTTGTACGATACCTTCCAGGCATGGATAAATTGAATCAATCCCGAATGGTAATCCCAATTACTCTTTCCTGGTCTTAAAGGGGATAGGAACTCATTGGTCACATGGATACTGCAGTTGCCGGACGTATTGCCGAGGAGATAGTATATGGCGCCGAAAATGCAGAGACTGGGGCTTCTTCGGATTTCCAAAATCTCATGCGTACAGCTAAAGACTTTGTCATGCGTTACGGGTTTTCAGAGAAGGTCTGGAAGACGGAGATATTTACTGATGTTCTTAGGTTGGCTACTTCTTTGTTCAAGATGATGAATACAGTCAATTATCGGCCGAACAGCGGACTTTCATAGACCGAGAGGTGCGCTCCTTAATCGAACAGAGCACGAGCCGAGTTCGAGCTCTGCTCGAGGCACACCGTACGGAATTGGAGCGAATAAAAGACGCGCTGCTTGAATACGAAACAGTTACTGGAGAGGAGCTGAAGAAGATCATTAAAGGGGAAAAGATCCGATCAGGGCAGAAGCCATGAATATTTTAGAGCAAGGATCGTAGCTAACTCGCTTAAACCATAGCCCTAACCCTATCATAACAAATTTGCTCACAGCTCGTCGTCCGAAACAATCAAATGAAAAAGAAGGTCGTTCGGCTCGCAAAGTTAGATCGGTTATATGTCACCAACAGAACACCGGATCGAGGAATTGGTCCATGCGCGGCGGAGGTTTCGGCCGTCCTGAACTGTTGGGGTAATGTTCGAGGTGGTACTCCTGATGCCACGGAATGTACAGCTTTCGTTCAAACATTGACAAACTGTATGCGGAATTATGTACCATCCTTTGCTCTCTGAACTTGGGGAAAGAACTAATCTTTGTAGCGAAGACCTCATACACAAGCATCAACGGTTAATTATCACCTGTAGCACACCTTTGATCGAATCTAAAGTGTAGGGGACGCCTTGGGGCGCTGCAGTAAAAAGATTTGGTTGGAACAGTTCCTTCAAGAGAAGGTGAATGCGAGGCAGCGGATTGTATATTATTCAAGTATGCATAAGATAGCCAACATCCCATCCCTCCAGGAACTATATGGGTTCTGTCTACGTCATGGCGCTCCCGTTTGGATGATGAGATCGCTGGAGATATTGTACAAGCGCGGCAATTGTGATAAACTTGAAGCCATGCTTCCTTGCGAAATCTGCACAATCATCCCTTCTCGCCATGAGTCCGTCCTGATCCCGTACTATTTCACAAATTATCGCTGCAGGCTGAAGACCCGCCAAGCGACACAAATCTGTTCTGTAAGCGGTCTGTTGTCACTTGAGGTCCGGTTAAATACCCACTGATGCCTCCGTGTGTCCACGACGTTTCAATACTCCACCTTCCTGGTATCTAAGAGGGAAAATGTGGCCCGGTCGAGTGAATACATTGCCATCTGTTACTTCTGGATCAGCCAACTTTCGAGCGGTCAAGGCTCGGTCGTGGGCGGATATCCCGGTCGTTGTTCCTCTCTATTAATTTGACTTACGGAGAAGAATGCGGCTTACTACCTTCTTTGTAGTCAACTGATACGGTAAATGCTGTCCGGTGCGGTTCTGTGTTGTTTGGAACCATTAGGGGGATCTGAAGTTGATCCAAACGTTCTCCTGCTATAGGCAAACAGACAAGTCCACTGAGGTAAATCAGCAAGATTGCAAGCCAGATCTTTACCTCGAATGTCGGACTAGGAAAGCGAACTTCTCAGTGGTAGCGAACTGTGCAGGAAGCATCAAATCGCCTTCATTTTCTCGAGACTCGTCGTCCATTACTACCAGAAACTGGCCGTTCTCTGCATCCGTAAGTTCATGCACAGCGACAAGGGACTGACTGTAGGCATCGATTGCATCTTCTATGCTGTCGAAGAGTTCATCTGGCGTATCCATCGAAAGGGAGCTCATGCTGTTCCTAGGTAAGTGAGGTAACTCACAAGTGCTTCGCAGGGTGCTACCAAAAAAATTGCGGAACTTTCGGGTCAAGCGACTCATCCCCGCAATGATTGGCTCTCCCATATGTAAAACAGAAATAAATTAAGCAAATGTCCTTCGACTTCTGAAAAGTACGTAAATGTTCGGTCTCAGGCTCTCAGCTGAATGTTATGCATACTGTGTGAAAATTGTAACAGTTAGTAAGGTTCTTCAAAATAATCTCCAGGTCCAAACAGTGCTAACTAGAAGAAAGGAACCCATAAGCACACCTCAAAAGCTCCTGCTTTGTTTAAGAAATGGACCGGCTCAACTGCACGCAACCAGGATGTCGTCAGGATTTTTAATGATATCGATACATTATCAGCCGTACATGAAGAATATATCTTTCCTAAAAGTATCACCCCGCTATGAATAGATTTCATAAATCATTGTGACATCGTAGCACTTTAATCGCTCTCATGTTCAATGTATCATTAAAAAAATGTCGCATCGACCAGACCTGAAAAATCCCAAACCACAATCTTGCCATTCCCGTCACAAGAAATGATTCGCCGTTGATCGCGATGCACCCGAAATATCCTGTAGGCACGGTTAGTCACATTAATATTTATGAGGAAATACTTAGAATCGTGAAGACCCGAGAGCTCTTTTAGCATATCCCCAGACTGTAGATCCCAGATTCTTATGGATTGGTCGTAGCTTCCACTGATAACCTTTGTGTTGTCCGTATGTATCGTGCGAACAAGAGCGTTATGGCCCCTTAACGTTCTCACCTCCTCACCACTCGACAAATCCCACACTTTAATAACATGATCACTGCTACCCGTCACCAATAGGCCGCCAGAAATGTTAACGCATGCTATGCCCCTTGCGTGCGCGCTAATGGTACGAATAGTTGACCCGCTCGTAAGATTCCAAAGGCGGACTGTTCGATCGCCCGAAGCCGTGGCGATGATGTTGTTTTTAAAGTGGACAGAATTGACGGCAGCACGATGACCCCTCAGTATGTGTGATAATACAAACTTGGACATTCTCTTGGTGCTGCACGATCCAAGTGAATCTACATCTGGGCCAGCTGAAGAGCTAAATTGTTCCTGCAACCTCCAAATTCGTGCCGTTGTATCTCTAGAGCATGATACAATGTAGTTGTCCTCGAAGTGAAGTCCCAGAACACTCTCTGTGTGTCCTGTCAGAGTCTGCATGACGTTTCGACCTTCGAGATTCCATACTTTGATTGTAGAATCGCTTGATCCAGATACGAGGAGATTTCGTTTTGAATCCAACTGCAAGCAGAGAACCGAAGCGTGATGACCTTTCAGCTGTGCGATAAAATTGAAATTATCGTTCTTCTCCCATAGACGGATTGAATGATCTCGAGAGCCCGCAGCAAGGTATTGGTGATCGAAATAAACGCAGTAGATACCTTCCGGTGCATTGGTGGAGTCTTCTTCATTGACGGGAACGTTGAGGAATTCAGCCGAGTAACGGCCGACTCTCCAATTATTCTCCAGGAGGTTGCGATTGACGTACAGATAGCGCCAATCTGTGTGCAATCGGATGGACCCATTACTGTTTGGACTAAACATAGCTGTACGATAAAAGGGGTCGCCGATTTCGACACGGGCTATGACGCTCAATCTGGAACGAAGGTTTTGCAGCGCTGTATGCGTACGGGCGCCTAGTAGAACATGCTCGAGACTAACAAAAAACTGCTCGTACACTCGCGATCGGTCGTTTGAGATAGTCATCAAATAGGATGGCAATTTCCCGGTTATCTCTCTTCGGGTCTCGTCACTTGCGGCCGGGTGAGAGAGGCGCTTCAATGCGGAACGAAACAGATCGTGCTGAAAGTCAAATTGTAGCTGCCATTGACGCAGGTGCTCTTCAAATTTTAACATCGTCTCTTCAGATATTGTCCAGCCCTCCTGGAAGTAAAGAGACTTCCACAGCAAGGGGTAACTGCAGATCTGGTACCAACTGACGGAAACCGACATTGCGCGGGTAAGATCGCGGGCATCGAGATAGGAAAGAACCTCATACTTGAGCTCATGTGGAAGGTCCTGTGCATTGGTTAGCAAGCTTGATAGGCCAGGGGTTCGAGTTGTACCCGTACTAAGTCTCTGTGTAATCGAGGCGTTATACTGGTGGTTGCTATGTCGGCAATGCAAGCTGTTGGGAGCAGAGCCAGATACTCTTTGATAAAGCCTACAAAGATTAGACTTGTCTTCTCCACTGGTCTAGGCGGGATACATGTGTTCTGTGTTTCGTTGAGTATGTCGCGAAGCTCGCTTGCGGTCCACGGCGGCCACGACACTTCTTCGTGGAAGCCCTCATCGGGACGATCATCCCCATCTTCGGGAGGCTGCTCACTGTCCAACATAGAGACATCGAATACATACCCACGCAGCTCTAGAAGCCGTATGAGCTTGTTGGTAAGGACGTAGAGCCGATCCAGCTGAGTCTTGCTTGGTAACTCGTCCATCGTCGTTGAGTTAAGGGGGCTCGACCAGGCCCTAACTGAAATCGACTTAGAGCACAACGTTTAGGGTTGCCGTATCTTCGGGTATTCGGGTATCTTTGGAGGTTCGAACCGTCATGCTGTTGGAGAACAGAATAGCCACGCTAGAATGCACAGCAACATCTACATTGACCAATGTCCGTATTTAACCATTGACACATTATCAAGAGCTGGTTCATTCATTGCGAGAGCTCATTATCGGTAAGGCATCACGAAATTCAACAAGTGGTCCACTCTCAGAAAACCCAGGCTTGAGTGTAAGAAACTCGCCCTTTTACAGGACAAAATAACTGATCTTGACGTTGGCTCCCAGACACTGTTTACGCTTCTTATGGCAAAAACTAAGAACCGGAAACATCTTGAAGTTGACATTGGGGGATCCACTCAACAGACAGATAGCCTGATAAGCCTGATAGATATTCCATTTATAATGCTTGGAGTAATCGGTACCAATGTGCAACGGATCTAGAGAAGGATGCACTCAAAAGTTACGCTCTGCTCTGGGTCCCAAGGTTGAGCTGAAGGCGGCTTGCACTCCACTTCAACTTAGCCACGACTAGCCACTGTTTTCGCTCCACCAGATCCTCCAATCCGCGATCTTCCACCCAGGCCCTTTGCACTCCGGTTATAACGCTGCGCTCGATAATGCCGTCCTCATCGGGTATTAACCCGGAGGAGGCCGCAGTTTTAAAGAAGGAAGTAAGAACGGGACGACCGGTGTGAATTCCTGCAACAAGGAAAATCCGAGAGGATGATGTCTGCTCAAGGAAGAGCTTGAGCGATTTCACAAGTGCGCAGTGCTGATCAGACATCCAGAAACAATCCGCAGTAATGATCCGATCGAAGGTGACACGATGCCTTGAGCTTAGCACCTCGCAAGGATCAAAAGAAGCTTACTGTAGTATTGAACAATCGTATTCCCCCCAGGTGTGGCCTTCGACTTTGATAGCGTGCTTCAACGAATCCGGGATATTCTCCTTCACATTTCTCTCCAGATTATTAAGAACTTCCGGTGAATTGTAATCAGAAAGCACAACATTCTTGGCTCCTTCGAGGATAGAAAGGATGCCTGGTAACCCTGCACCGGCGCCAAGCTCTAACACAGATTGCTTGTGAACAGAAAAATTCCCTGCACCGATCAAGTCTGCCATGAGAACGGCTGCGTTCCACACGAAATGCGCGAATAGGTGCACTGCCAGTTGATTACTGAACTGGAAAAGTGGTGTGAAGGAGGGTACCACGCTCTTCAAAGGACGAAGTGTTGACTATGTGTACTTTGATGGTGCTGTACGCCTGAATTAGCTTGTTATGGAGTGCAGGATGGCAGTACCCGTGCGCCTGCGTTGCATAGGAAAAGACTTGGCCTGGTTCTCCATGGGAAACCGTGATATCACCAAACACGCTGACTAGCCCATCCTGGAAGATGTCTTCTATCTCAGTCGGTATGTCCATGGGCGTGTCAGCTCGTGATAAACCAAGTCAAGAGGAAGCATGTGACACGGAAGACAGCCAGCAGCCAGCAGGATTGCGGGCTCCGAGCCCCCGAAAGAAGGTCCATGCGAAAGAGAGAGCGGCAAATCCTGAAAAGTCCGTAAATATTGAAGCTAACATAATTAGATAAATAATATTTAATGTAAATATACGATCGCTTCGTTTATTTGATCGACAGGCCAAAAAATATCAACTTTATGCGAAAACTTCTCCTTTCTCGTCCTCGCCTTTGTCGAGAGTGTTTTCTCCGGAGCTTTCGTCAAATAAGTACTGTCAGTGATGCCTCAACTACTTCGAAGCCAGTACCTCTCCGAATATTTGCAACGGAGGTGGATTCGGACGGCGAGAGCAGATCATTAGTTCGTAAAGCACCGTTCACGCCTACAAATCCCCCAGCGGACAGTCGACACCATGCAGCGTCCGATACAAATCCTGTCCAAGCGCCACCCGCCGAGAGGCTTAGAAATGACCTCAAGAGTCGTGTTGGGCGCCCTCGGCCTCGAAGCGTATTCGCCCCAACCACGTCGACGACGGGCGCAAAAGGCCCCAGAATACGCATGTCATCACGCATGCCCGTCAAATCTACAAGGGTCTCATTCAATGCTGCTACTCCAGATGATCTGTTACAACCACCAGAAGGCCTGGAAAAGGACACACTACTCTCAGCAATTGACGGATGCCTCTCGGCAGCTATGGAACGCCTTGAATTATCCCCATCAAATCCGCAGCCTCGTTCGCCAGAAAAGACAGCCCTTCCTCATGATCAGTATATGTGGCTCTGCAGCATACTGCATTTTCAGTTCACGAAAAGCCAACTTATAGAGTACGGGCAAAAATATGAATTGTCGAAAGCCCGCCTGACACGCGAAAAAACTGAGACTGTGATCAGGATGATCCTTGACGATATCTGGAAGCTCGAGAAGGAACCTGAACTACCACCAGACGAGGCACTTATAACAAAAAGTATGTTTTCTCCAAAATTCACATGCCAACAAAGTAGATATCCCTATTACGCCCAGAGAACGTTTCTTCATGATCGGAGAAGGTAATATAAGGTTGTCGCAAAGTCTAATGGCGCATAGATGGAGGAGGGACGTTGTGGAGATGGGTTTATCACTGCCAGGCACGAATAGTGGCTGATCTGAACAAACCCGTTCTCAAAGTAACCGCTACCCCTGGAAACCTCAAAAAACTAGAGTGGGTAATCAGACAGATGTTCAAGGTGAGACGGTTGAGAAGCAAAGCTTACAAACTTAGGACAGCGAAAATGACAAAGTTGATTTAACAGCGCTTCGACCGTTAGGGAAATTCGATGCGAGTTACTACTTACCCGTGATAGCCCGGTTGTCAAGTACGTATATTGACGTGAACCGAGAGGGAAAAGACGAGGTCCGAAAGTCTGGTTCGCTGGCTGATGTGGTAGCTGGGATTGGTTGCGCTCGGAATTTCTGCTTTGGGCAAAAAACGACACCGAGTAGAGATTGCTCGACAACTTGTGGTCGGCTCTCTGGTTGGGAACTTCGAAAAACATAAGGACATTCTATATCCCGCCGATGACCCTACCGGAAAAGCCTTGTTGAGGGTTCTTGATTCATCTCTGCCTTGGTGGACTGAGAGGGATACCTGGGGAAGATGGACAACGAAGCGAGCTGTCAAGAAGGATGTGCTTGCATCAAATGAACATGTATTCCCTGGCCGAAGCTTGCAGTTTCAGCTCGCGAGCTCAGATGGGCGTTATGATCATACGGACGTGGAATCAAAAGTAACACTCTTTCAGATAATACAACAGCTGGCCGGCGGCCAAGAGCATACCTCGAAGAGGCAATTCCGAATCAACGCGATGTAAACCTCCATTATCTCTCTCTGTTGATCTGTAGACCTGGCCATATCTTCCACAACACACGGAGCTTAGATCTAAAAAACAGTGAACTAGGTCCACCCGAGCTAGTCCGAGTCGCCGCCCAGTCTGCCGGGGATATTTCGCCTCCACAAATCTTCTCCCCGCAGTACGTGTCCCGTCTCATTCTGTCTCACAATAGTAATGTGAATTCTCGAGCTCTAATTCAGGCAAGCCATCTTCAAAACGATCGCGTATCAGACATGCCCTATGTGTATACCATGTCGTTCATAGCATCGCCATGGGATTTCCCAGAAACATTTGGCCGTATCCCCGGACTTGAACTCCGTGCGATAATGGAGCCCGGATCGTGGGAGGTTCGTGAGTTGCAAGCCAGACTTTCGTTCGGCTGCAAGTTAACAGACATCATGCTTCCTTCACTGTGAGTCTCCTGTATCTTCATTCTAACTCTTGAAAAGAGGGTGTGATTTAAGGCTCTGTCGAGAAGACTATTTGCCTATTCCCTCGGCTGAGTCTGTTGAGGCCTTTGTCACTTATCTTCAAGAAACCAGACTCGACCCGTCTCGCAACAGGCGCCTTACCGCTCCACCATTCCTTCAATTAGACCTCGACTCTGAGAGTGGCTCAGTCAAGTACTTCTTGACCAAAATGGACTTTCGCAGAGAAATTAATCGGCGATTCTCGGGCCATGAAATGATGTATACGACGATCGATGGGGGGGAGGCGTGGGGTCGCAGGAAGCAAATAACAATGACCCTTGCAGAAAATGAGCTTCCGTCTTCTATGGAGACAACTATTGATGCGATTGGCCAAATGATAGCAGAGGCGGGTTATTAGATGATAGCAACAGTAATAGTTATATTAACTCCCCGCAAATTGAAATTTGGAACTGGACTTTTATGCCCGAATAGGAATACCTTATCGCTGGTCCTGATTGGAGCGGACTCCGATAAGGGGACTACTCTCTGGACCTCTTAAGAGCTTGACAGGCCCGCTCATTCCTTTTATTGTTTTGACAGAATGCCTCTCGACGTTGTCTCAGGCGCGATAGCTGTTACCTTTCTCGCTCTCGTGATCTATACTCTCTCATTCAGTTCGAAGAAGTTCCTGTTTGTCAGAAAATGGGTTTCGGGTCAGTCGGCGGAACATTCACAAAACCTCGGCCCAAAAGACACCGGCCCGAACGCCGGCAGGCCGTGGGGAAGTAAGCTGAGCCTACAGTGCCAGGATGCTGACGATGTGTAAGAATGGATTCCCGAAGACTTCGAACAGCCATGGCCACAACCGTATCCAGACTGGTCCATTAAAACAACCAAGCCTTTGCCTTATCGCCCTTTCCGTTACGGCCCCAAGTACAGTACTACGATGGGAATCCGAAACATGGAATGGGAAAAGTGGATAGAATTGGATAATGAGTGGATGTCGTACCATCAACAGAAGCTCGACCGCATAGCGTCTCGCGGGGACCGACTGGTGATGGTACATGAAATGGCAAAAGATGCCGCGCAAGAAACTCTGGAGCTCTTGTCGAAATATCTCACAAACCGCTATCCCTCCTTGTTCCGATATACAAGTGAAAAAGAAGAGGCTATTCAGGTATTGGAGACGGGCGAAGTTTATCCGATCCTGAATTCGCCCGATCCCATGAAATATGCGGCCCTGCTGGTCCAAGATGACCTTGCAATCATGATGGAAGGCCCTGACGGACTATACTACCTACGCGCCGGAGCCATCTGTTTGGCTGGATTTTGGAGAATGGAGGATAAATTTGGCATGTCACTTGAACACATTCATACAAGTGGCGACGGTATATATCTTCAATTATAAGCTAATCCACAGTGCCGCAATACAAAGAGAAGCTCCATGGTTCTCTCATGAGGTTCTTCCAGCGCATTAAGCCCAATGGTCCTGTGGAGAGGAATAACTATTTCATACAAACCGATGATTCCTTACCCTGGTCAGCCAACATCGGGTCTGAAGACTCATTCGGCATTGGATGGGATAATGCCAAGATGAATCCCAGTGTTGACGATATCCACTTTCGAACTGAACGGCAGACGTTACGTCGGCTTCCAAGATCTGGAGGTGTCCTGTTCACGATTAGGACTTATATGCTTCCGGTTCGGGAGATGTGTAAGGAGAAATGGGTTCCTGGTCGATTTGCAAGCGCCGTTAGAAGCTGGGGCGACGATGTGGCGAAGTTCAAAGGACTGCGAGCATACAGAGACGTAAGTAACCCGTATCCTGCCATATCTGACAACAAAGGTGCTTCTTCCCTTTTTGGACAAAGAACACGAACGTCAAATCAGGGAAGGCATCATACCTCCAGCTGAGGTTGAGGAGGAAGATACAGCGTATCCATACTCGGGAAAATAGTTTACATATTTAGTAGAATGGAAATGTATTACATACATTTGTGTGAGCATACATCGTACGCACATGTAGAGACATTCTAAGGTAACTTGGCAAATCTTGCGGTTCCCCCAATAATCTACACGCAATTGCATTAACCCACGGCCGGATCCAAGGGCGGATCCAAGGGCGACATCACTGATCCGCGACAGTGCTCTTGACCTGCATAAATCAGCAAGAATGGCAGGAGGAACGGACATGATCATCGTCAATTGTTGTGTATAACAGACCCTCTGTGGCAAGCTGCTCGACTGCTTGCAATACACTCGCGCTAGGTGCCTGAATAGATTGTGCTATTGTCTGTACGTGGACGCCTTCGTTGGAAGACGCGTTGCTGTGGACATACATCATGATCTGTCGCTGCAATGGTTCCAAATGATCAATCTGTCCATGGCTTTGCTGATTGCCAACCATGTTGCCTGCGACAACCCCGTCCATGAGGTCAGTGTTGCCGTATGGCTCACTTTTTACGCCAGGAGGCCCTCGAGAGTTTGAAAGATGAATCGAGGTGGCTTCGAGCAAATGGAAGATGACCTCGTTATGGTCCCTAACGGGCCGGATATGATGAGCGCCGACATGACGCTTGTTGTGAAACGACTTGAGTTGTCCAGTGACGCGTACGTATGTGTCAGCACTAGACTTAGAGAGGCAAATGAAAGAAAGTACGGGAGTTGAGAGCTGGCTCCTCCTTGTTCGGCATCAATCCACTGCTTGACGTCAATCATGCCAGTGCCGTCTTCCATACGATATGTTACGTTCGTAGACTGCATAGCAACTGAGCGAATGGTCGCAACAAAGGTTAACTAACATTGAGCATGGCCGTGGGCAGATGGCAATGAGGCGCTACCTGGCCAATCTCAACGCCATCGACGCGAAACTCTGCATCGGGATGGGCTTGCTGGGCCTCGAGGATTTGCTTGATGGTGACAGGGCGGAGCGTGTTTCCGCCGCTGCGCTGAGTCTGTCAGAGAGGCGGCTAAAGGGGCAAGAGGCGAACCTTGGACGCACTGCCTGGACTGCCAAATCCGCCGCCTGCACCGCCTGCACCGCCTGCGCCGTCATCTAAGCCTGCACCGCCGCCGCCATGTGACTGATTGTAGAAGCCTCCTCCGGCTGCTGGCCCGTTCGAGCCGTACGAGGTTGTCGAGTACGGGTTGTAGTTTCCGCCTCCGTACTGGTTCATCCTTCAAAGCTGGCTGCGAGTCTCCACAGTCACACGCTGGTGACACGCGTTTCGCCGTGGTTTGCATTCGAATGTAAATGTCAAAAATGTCACATTATTTACTGAAATATCTAAATATTTATTCACTGTTTAACCGCCGATTCCTGGCAACTAGAAACCAAAAGTGCAGCACAGACCCAGGAAATACGCGCGCGCTTGGCAGACATGGTCGACGACTCCAAGATCTCAGTCCTCTTCGTGTGCCTCGGGAACATCTGCCGGTCTCCTATGGCCGAAGCTGTCTTCAAGTACAGTTCTGCCCAGTCTATCCGACTAACGCATCCTCCAGGCACACTGTCCAAAAGCATGGACTGCTGGCCCGTTTCGACCGAATAGACTCGTGCGTGTCCCGACCGCTCTAACTACGTCGATGTTGATAGATTAGTGCGGGAACAGCAAGTTACCATGTGGGTTCGCCACCAGACTCGCGCTCTCTGCGGACGTGTTCAAAGCACGGAATCGAAACTCGTCATCGTGCTCGCCAAATTACGGAAGACGACCTCCGCACCTTCGACTACGTCTTAGCGATGGATAACTCGAATCTCGAGGATATCGAGGAAATTGCGAACAGTATCGACAGAAGCGATAACATAAAGTTGGGGAAAGGTATAGTATGAAGTTGATTTGTGCTTATCGAAAGTGCAATTGTTTGGGCATTATTGTGGACCAAACTCTAAAGTTGATAGGATCGTTCGTGATCCGTACTATGGGTATTACATCCCAATTAACTTGCTAACGGCAGAGGAACAAGTGGATTTGAGGATAATTTCAAACAACTGACCCTCTTCTCTGAGGAATTTTTGAGGCAGGTACTGGCCGTCAAGATATCATATACCTGGGAAGAGAAACAGATATGAGTGATATGGACTCTGGCATTCGTCATACGTGGTCAGTGGTCGTTGATCTGGCACTGGCTTCACCGAGTCTAACTTTATACTTGAGATGTTTAGCTTCGCATCAGCAGACAAACTACAAATATAATACCTTTTCAGGCTGTGTCCAAGTCGCAGTCATGATTCTCATATTTTATTTTGTTATGTTAAAATGAGTGCTGTTTAGTAAACCCTATTGGGAGCTACCGAACAAGTTGAGTACATATTTGGAATAACTAGCTACATACGTTGTCGTACTTATTCCCGACGTTTGCAGATCAGGTCCGATCTGCAGAGCGACGTTCGTGGAATGATTTGATTGGAGTTACACATTACTTCATAATGCGGCGTCTCCTAGAAGTTTCATGACTTCTGCGGTGTTCGATTCGATAGAAGATGGATCTGAGCAACGTGCGCTGAACAACAATGAAGATGGGTTTTTGCTCCTTACTTCAATTTTCCAGACTATGTGGACGATTATGTGAGAGTTTAGCAATGCATTTTTCACGTTCAAATGGGGCATTAACATACATCATAGGCTAAGACCAGGCGCGTCTGGCTATGGGGGTGTCCTGCGTCCGCCGCTGGCACGGCGCTGGCACGGCGCATTGTCGGCGATCGGGATGGTGAGGCAGAAATCCCGACCGATCCACTGCACACACATTTCGCCATTACGTAATTGTGGTGCTTTTTCCTTCCTCGCACCTCGGAGTCATTCGGGAGCTAAAAGCGCGACAGACATTAAAGAAAGTCACACACATACATCCATACATTGCATTTTCGCCAGCAACACCAGGCAACCGTCCAAACAACGGTCCATTGAACCACAACTTGGTTGTACGTATCCGTCACAGTCAAGGTACGCTCTCCCTTCGTAAGTCTGCTGCAATGCTGCAATTCTGTTCCGCTCGTCCGTCGCTAACCCTTCTGTGTCTGCAGATCAACCACATCCGACACATACCGAGCCCGAACGTATATGTAGAGTCGGCACTTGATGGTCTATGCCAAGACCTTTACTACTTTCGCCCGCCATGCTTTTCAGAAAGCAGCCTTCGCCGGCCATGCTCACGCCTCTCCGTCCGGAGCCGGCCATGCTAGCTCCTTTTTCAACCAGAGCTTTGCCGGAGCAAGCCGCAGCAACCTAGGCCATGGGGCTATCGCCAACCGTTTTCAGACCCAATTTGGTGCTCACGCTGGGAAAAATAACCCTAGTCAGGGCGGTTCCCAGACATTATATGGACAAGGCCAGAACTCCCTTGCCGCCTCCACAACCAACGATGACAGCAAGGAGCAGGAAGCCCTTGTCCGACCCTCCTCGCTCATCACACGGCATCTCAAAAACCCCATATTTACTCCTCTGACGGATGCAGCAACATCAACTCCGTCTCAAGTTCGGCCTTACTCTACCTCTGCGTCTCAACCGCTCCTCACTGGTGATACCACTCTTTCCGAACCAAATGAGTCCGAAACGAATCTCACTCCCGGCCCGAATCTACCGCCGTCATCCCCCGACTATGCTTTACCGACTCTGGAATCGTACGAAAAAGAAGTTTCAACTCTCATGGAGCGAGGAGATTTTGGGTCGGTGGTCTCTGTTTATCATGACATGAAGCGTCTCGGATTTGTTCCAACGGCTCGAATCTACAATCATATCATAGTTTCCCTGAGTCGAATAAGAGCTCGAGAACCAGTGTATGAGATTATAGAGATCTATACGGAAATGCTCGACAAACAAATTGAACCAGAGTCGACAACCGTCTCGACCGTCATCCATGCCCTCTGCGAGAGATCGACCGAAGTTGCTAATCTGATCGAGGAAACCAATCTCAGGATCGAACGCGATACGACGGGGGCATTTAAAGATGAAGAGAAAGTCAAACTCTTAACACAGGAAGAGAACATCAAAACTGCATTGAATCTCTTCAATGCAAGCCTTACGACCGTATATCCGCCCCACTCTATCGAAACTTTCAATACAATGCTCGAAGCTCTTAGTAAGCATGGAATGGCCCCAGAAGTCTTGCATGTGTACGAGCAGATGGAGAACTTGGGTATCCAGCCAAATGTTCATACCTTTGCACATCTTATCACAGCGTTTGGCAAGCATGGCGACATGCGGTCCGCCATTGAGTGTTACAATGAATACAAATCGCAGGCCTCTCTCTTACCGGCTCATGACGAGAACCTTATATATGAGGTTTTGATTGCCAGTTATTTCGCTTCGGGGGATGCGGGAGGCGGAATCCAATTTCTGAAGAAGGTTCGATCAGTCCCTGGAAAATATCTTTCCAGGAAAATTCTTGATGCAGTAGTTGCTGGGCTTTGCCAACGAGGAGATTTGGAAGGTGCTTTGAAATGGGTCCACGAAATGAAATCCACCTCCACTCTACCCAATCCAAGCGTTTCATCAATCCGCCCTATCGTGCACGCTGCTTCGCGGGTTGGTAATTTGGCCATCGCTAAAGAAGCATTTGACTTGGCTGCGGAAGGACGAGCAGGGACGGGTCACGAGTGGAAGGCAGAATTGCAGCTGTTTATTAGTCTTTGTCTTCGAGAAGGCGAGCTTCCTACAGCTGTGCTGGTGATGGATGAATTTATTCTTCAAAGGATAATGCCTGATTCGGATATCGGGATTGCCTTTTTAGAGAAACTTGTCGTGTCTTCCGGAGTCGACCGGGCAACTGAATACTTCGAACGGTTTGCGAAGCTCGCCGAAGCCTCGCCCGCGGTAGTGGCCGAATTCGACACCATTGTGTCTGGCCTTGTCGGCGGGTTCGATTCCCTGGAGCCTGCCGTTGCTTCGCGGTTAATATCAATCTTGCAGGCTCTTCCCACCGTCCTCTCCAAAGGTCCTACTAAGGCATCCCGCATCCTTGTCACCGCCTTCAAAGACCTTAAGGACAACACCTATGTCGATGGTGCAACTCTCTCGGGACTCATCAAATATCAATCTGCGCTGACCGGCTGGGATGCATCACAAAACGACGATGCGAACTACCTCATCTCAATGTTGTGCGCCATCTGTCCTGAAGACTGGATTTACCTTCAGCCTGCTAGACAGGTAATCAATGATCAGCTCTTACGCATTCGTGATCAAGATATTCTGAGGCTTTGGAGAGAGATAACGGACGGCATCGATTTAACAGACAACCGTGGCAATTCACCGACCTCGTTGCTTCACGACAGCATTCCTTCCAATCACTCTCATGACGATGACGTATCTGTGGGCACTCTCGACACGGCACCGACCTCATCGGACTCTGCAATCTCTCCATATTTATCAACACCACGCCCGCTGCCAACTCAATATCATTATTTTACACCCCGTGCCCCTGACTTTAATATCCACCAATCACGACGCCTAATCAAAAGCCTCCCGAAAGCTCTGAAGGACCCCTCAACCTTGAATTCACTTCTGGATACATTACGCTATATCCGGCGAAAGGGAGAGCGACTATTACCCGAAGCACTGGGACGTCTCATCAGTGTTGCTGGCAAAGCCCATCGAGTTGATATAGTCAGTGAAACGTTTGAGTTTGCTCAAAGTACGGTCCGCGAAGTCATACCAGAGCACGAGATTGCCTTCTCCGAGTGGTGTCTCATCCTCAACAGCATGATTGTTGCGAACGCTTTCAATCACAATTTCGCCGATGCACGTCATTTTCACTCCGAATTATTGAAACTCGGCGTCGCTCCGGATTCTGATGCATTCGCGGCTTATATTATCAATCTAAACGTTACAGACACAAATGATGAGGCAACTGAGGCGCTCTCTCTTTTCCATGAGGCAAAATCGCTTGGTGTACGACCGTCGACGTTTTTGTACAATACCCTTATTTCCAAGCTGGCCAAAGCACGGCGGTCAGATGACGCCTTGTACTATTTTCACGAGATGAAAGTCAATGGAGTTACGCCTAGCAGTGTGACGTACGGAACAGTTATCAATGCATGTTGTCGAGTCGGCAATGAAGCACTCGCTGTCAGATATTTCAATGAAATGGAGGCGGATCAACATTTCGTCCCTCGGATCGCGCCTTACAACACCATGTTACAGTTCTATGTCCAAACCAAACAGGACCGCGCTGATGCATTACGATTTTATGAGAAAATGCGGGCGCAGCTCCTGACTCCTTCACCGCACACATACAAGTTACTGATGGACGCTTACGCAACTCTGAATCCGATCGACATTCAGGCTGCAGAGAACATTCTGAACCTCATCAAGAACGATCGGC
>Ga0302325_10004735_pt1 | contig 31302 bp, 31 predicted proteins | sample Palsa_T0_2_FD_201948 | JGI IMG/M metagenome (GOLD analysis project Ga0302325, IMG submission 201948) | Peat permafrost microbial communities from Stordalen Mire near Abisko, Sweden - Palsa_T0_2 | ecosystem: Environmental > Terrestrial > Soil > Palsa > Peat permafrost | place: Sweden: Abisko... | reverse complement strand
CCGAGAGCGTCAACGGTATCGGCGAAGTCGAGCAGGGCCCCCTGCCTGCGATCGGCCGTGAGCCGGCGCCCGAGCGGGACCATGATCACGCCCTTACCGCCACCGAGCTCGAGATCGGCCACCGCGGCCTTGAAGGTCATCGCGCGCGAGAGGCGCATCGCGTCGCGCATCGCCGCGCGCGCGTCATCGTACGCCCACATCCGGCACCCACCGAGTGCCGGCCCTCTCGTGGTCGAGTGAACGGCCACGAACGTGAACAGGCCGGACCGCCGCCCGCGACGAACGAGCAGCTCCTCGTGGTCCAGCTTCTCGAGGTAGCGGTCGATGGTCTAGAGCACGTCGTCGCGGCCGCTTGCGCCGGGGCTCGCAAGCACGAGGTCCACGCTCATGTTCCCGTCGGCGTGCCGGCGACGGGGCCGGCGGTCGAACCTGCCAACTGTCCCGCCGCGGCAGTGGTGCCGGCGGGACTGCCGGTACCGGTCGATGAGGTGTCAGCTGTACCCGTCCCGGTGCTGCCGGTGGAGCCGCCATTCGTGGGCGACGCGCTGCCGGTCGAGGAGGTTGCCGGGCTCGTGCCGGTGCCGGTGCTGGTGCCGCTCGACCCGTTAGTGCCGGTCGGTGTCACTGTGCCGGTCGGGGTCTCACCAGTGGTCGCCGGTGCGGTCGAGTTGGTCGTGCCGCCTGACTGGATGGCGGTTGGGACGATGTTATCTCCGCCGGAGATCGGCGTTGCGCTCGGCGTCTTGGAGCCCGCGTTCTGAGTCGTGGCGCCCGACTGCTCAGTGGCGGCAGGTAAGGTCCCTGCCGGCACGGTGGCCGGGGCCGTCGCCTCGGTGTCGCCGGCCGGCGCTTGATACGCCGGCGGGGCGACGACGGGTGCCGCGCTCGGGCCGGCGGCCTGAGTGTGAACCACGTGCCGGTGGTGGGCCGGCGCGATCGTGCTCTGGATCGCGACTGCGCCGCCTGCGGTAACGACTGCTGCCGCGATCAGCGTCGCCACGTGGGTTGCGCCGACCGCGAGCGTGCCGGCGGATGCGGCCGTGCCGCCGCCGACAGCGGCGCCGGTCGTGGCTGTGGCGCCCCCGGTCGCTGCGGCCCCGGCCCCACCGCCGCCGATTCCGAGCAGATTCGCGATCACGCCCATCGGCCCGAGCGCAGGAACCAGCGCCGCGAACTGCCGGCTACTACCGCGCAACTCGCCCCGGAACTGACGACATCCATCGCAGTCGATCAGGTGCCGGCGGACGTTACCGCTCGCGCGCACCCCGCGGTCGTGCGCGAGCATGATCTCGTCGCGGATCTCGATGCAGGCGGTGTCGCGCGCCTCGACCGCGAGCGCGAGTCCGATCCGCGCCCTCACGAGCAGCGACTTCACGGCGGGCACCGAGACATCCAGCGCCGCGGCGACATCGGCGTACGTCATCCCGCCGAGCTCGCGCATCAGCAAGGCCGAACGCTGCTGATCGGGCAGCCTGCGGAGGTCGGCGATCAGCCGCTGCAGCGACTCGCGCTGCTCCACCTGCGACGCCGGATCCTGCGTCGGCAGACCGGCATGATCGAGCAACTCCGGCATCGGTGGGACCGGACGCCGGAGCTCATCGACACAGCGATTGTGCGCGACGCGGTAGAGCCAGGGTCGCAGTGTGAGCTGGCGGCGATTAGCGCGCAGGCCCGAGTAGGCGCGGACGAAAACGTCCTGCAGTACGTCCTCGGCGTCCTGCGTGCAGCCCGGCGGCAGCATCTGCTTCGTGTACGCGAACAGGCGCTGGCGATAGCGATCGTGGATGACCCTGAAGGCATCGTCGTTGCCCGTCCGGAACAACGCCAGGAGCTGGTCGTCGGAGCGCAAACGCAGAAGCGGAGCACTAACCGAGATCCGAGTTCGTGCCAAGCCTGCCGGTGCGTGAAGTGCGGAGGCTTCCATTAAGGTCTCCTAAGATCACTCTAACGGGTGAAGCGGAGAGAAGTTCCGCGTCAGCTCACCTCATGCGATCAGATCCGTCTCACCAGCCGCCCGGAGCCGCCGCCCGGCGTCCTCAGTCGAGGCTGATCATCACGTGCTTGATCTCGGTGTAGTCCTCGAGGGCGTAGGCGCTGAGATCCTTGCCGTAACCCGACTGCTTGTAGCCGCCGTGGGGCATCTCGGAGGCGAGCGGGATGTGATCGTTGATCCACACACATCCGAAGCGCAGTGCGTTTGCGACTCGCATCGCGCGGCCGACGTCTCGCGTCCAGACCGACGACGCCAGGCCGTAAGGAGTGTCGTTCGCCCATGCGATCGCATTGGCCTCATCGGAGAACCGCTGGACGGTGATCACCGGGCCGAAGATCTCGCGCTGGATCATCTCGTCGTCCTGCTCCAGCCCTGCCACGACCGTCGGCTCGAGGAAGAACCCCGGAAGCCGGGGCGCGCCGCCACCGGTCACGATCTCCGCGTGGGCCGGCCGGCGCTCGAGGAAGCCGGCGACGCGGTCGCGCTGGCGCGCTGAATTGACGGGGCCGAGGGTGGTGTCCGGGGAGAGGGTGTCGCCGAGCACTAAACCGCTCGCCTGCTCGGCGAGGCCGGCGACGACGTCGTCGTAGACCTTGGCGCCGGCAAGCACGCGCGTCGCCGCCGTGCAGTCCTGCCCCGCGTTGTAGTAGCCGGTGCCGGCGATCGTCTCGAGCGCGGTCTCGAGATCGACATCGTCGAACACGACGACCGGCGCCTTGCCGCCGAGCTCGAGGTGCACTCGCTTCACCGTGTCCGCTGCGGCCCGAGCGATCCACTTGCCGGTCTCGACCGAGCCGGTCAGCGAGACCATGTCCACGGCTGGATGGGTGACGATCGCCTGCCCGGCCGGATCGCCGTGGCCGGTGACCACGTTCAGGACTCCCTTGGGAAGGATCTCGGCGGCGAGCTCGGCCAGCCGGAGGGTCGTGATCGGTGTCGTCTCTGCCGGCTTCAGGACGATCGTATTCCCGGCCGCGAGCGCTGGGCCGATCTTCCACACAGCCATCATCAGCGGATAGTTCCAGGGGGCGATCTGGCCGATCACGCCGACGGGCTCGCGGCGGATGATCGACGTATAGCCCTCGGTGTACTCGCCCGCAGCCCGACCCTCGAGACATCTTCCGGCGCCGGCGAAGAACCGCAGATTGTCGACCATGAACGGGATCTCGTCGTCACGGAACGCCCCGATCGGCTTGCCAGCGTTGGCCGACTCGAGCTCCGCCAGCTCATCGGCGCGCTCCTCGATCGCGTCGGCGAGGGCAAGCAGCGCGTTTGCGCGCTCCCCTGGCGTGGTCACGCCCCAGGTCTCGAACGCCCGGCGCGCCGCACCGACCGCGCGATCTACGTCCGCCGCGCTTGAAAGCGGGGCATGTGCGATCACCTCGGCCGTCGCCGGGTTCAGAACCGGCTCCGTCTCACCCTCGGCCGGATCGACGTACTCGCCGTCGATGAAGTTCTGCAGGGTGAGGACATCCGTGGCCATGGCGTCAGAGGGCAAACTATCACCGGTAGCCTCCGCCGCGCACTTAATCGACCGAAAGGATTCCATGACCGACGTCGTCATCGCCTCAGCCGCGCGCACTGCGATCGGCTCCTACGGCAAGAGCCTGGCGGGCGTACCGCCGAGTGAGCTGGGCGCCGCTGCGGGCGCGGCTGCGATCGAACGCGCCGGCATCGAGCCCGACCAAGTCGAGCATGTCGTGTTCGGGAACGTCATCCACACCGAGACCGCCGACATGTACATGGCGCGGGTGGTGGGGATGAAGGCCGGGGTTCCGAAGGAGGTTCCCGCCTACACCGTCAACCGGCTGTGCGGCACCGGCGTGCAGGCAATCGTGTCGGCCGCTCAGGCGATCCAGACGGGTGAGGCCGACGTGGCGCTTGCGGGCGGGGCGGAGTCGATGAGCCGGGGGCCGTACTGGCTACCGAGCGGTCGGTGGGGCGCCAGGATGGGCGAGGCGGATCTCGTCGACCCGGTGATGGGCGGCCTGACCGACCCCTTCCACTCGGTCCTGATGGGGATCACGGCAGAGAATCTGGCGGAGCGGGGGTCGATCTCGCGGGAGCGTCAGGACGAGTTCGCCGTCGAGTCACACCGCCGGGCCGCCGACGCGCGCGAAGCCGGACTGTTCGATGACGAGATCGTGCCCGTGGAGATCAAGGTCAAGCGCGAGAAGGTGCCGTTCGCGCGCGATGAGCACATCCGCCCCGACGCCTCGGCCGAGTCGATGGCGAAGCTGAAGCCCGTCTTCAAGCCCGACGGCACGGTCACGGCGGGCAACGCCTCGGGAATGAACGATGCCGGCGCCGCTCTGGTGCTGATGAGCGCCGCGAAGGCGCGCGAGCTTGGCGCTCCGGTGCGCGCGCGGGTGCTCGCGTACGCGAGCTGCGGCGTGGATCCGGCGATCATGGGAATCGGGCCCGTCCCGGCCGTGCGCAAGGTTCTCGAACGATCAGGGCGCTCGCTGGACGAGATCGGCGTGATCGAGTTGAACGAGGCCTTCGCCGCCCAGGCCCTCGCCGTTATCGACGAGCTCGGTCTCGATCAGGCGAAGGTAAATCCCAACGGTGGTGCGATCGCGCTCGGCCACCCGATCGGGGCGACCGGGGCGGCGATCACGGCAAAGATCCTGTCCGAGATGGAGCGGTCAGGAAGCGAGCTCGGGCTTGTGACGCTCTGCATCGGTGGCGGCCAAGGGATCGCCCTGCTGCTCGGCGCCGGCGCCGGCGCCGCGAACTAGCGGCCTAGCTAGGCTCTGCTGCCGATGGATCCTGCGTCAGGCATCGGAATCCCTGTCGCGTTCGGCGCTGGGTTGATCTCGTTCCTCTCGCCGTGCGTGCTGCCACTCGTCCCGGGATACATCTCGGCGGTCGCGGGCGTCTCGCCCGGACAGATCAAGGCACGCCGCGTGCTCGGGCCGACGCTGGCCTTCATCGCGAGCTTCTCGGCGATCTTCATCTCGCTTGGCCTGATCGGCCAGACGGCGCTACGCGCCACGCTGGAGGGACCGACCGCACTGAAGGTGTCCGGCGGGCTGGTGATCGCGATGGGCGTCCTGTTCGTGCTCGCTACGGTCGTTCCGCGATTCAGCCGGGAGTGGCATGTCGGCAAGCTGATGGAGCGGGCGGGACGCGGCGGACCCGTCGTCACCGGCGCCGCGTTCGCGCTCGCCTGGACGCCGTGCACCGGGCCGACGCTCGGCGCGATCATCGCCGCCACGAGCGGCACCAGCTCGACGGCGCGCGGGGTGTTCTTGCTCGCGGTGTACTGCGCCGGACTGGGGGTTCCCTTCCTGCTCACGGGGCTTGCGTTCGGGACCGCCACTGCGGCCTTCAAGGTGATCAAGCGCCATTACGCGATCGTGATCGGCGTCGGCGGCCTCGTGCTGATCTCGATGGGGGTGCTGATCTGGACCGGCGAATTCACCCGCCTGAACATCACCGTGAACGACTGGCTGCAGAGCTTGGGGCTGCCGAACTTCACCTCGGACACGTAGATGGGGGGCACGTGGACGCTCCTGAGCACGTTATACGTGCTCAGGAGCGTCCACGTCCTGTCATCTAGACCCGCAGGCGGGTGGCAGCGACGGTTCTAGGGTTCTGTGAGCGCCAGTTCGGCGAGCCGCTTTACGGCGGCGCTGGTCCCGGCGACGGCGAGGAATCGCTTGGCGTGGCAGAAGAGCGCTTCCTCGACGCCGGTCGCGGCGACGAGTTCGGCGCCTTCGAGCCCGCCCCAACCGGACGGGAGATCGAGCCGGTTCTCGAACGAGCCGAGCTCGCGCGGAACAGCTTCGAGACCGAAGCCCTGGCGCTTTGGGTAGATCACGAACAGGGCGTCCGGCGCCTCGGGGACGAGCACCTGCTTCCACGGGGCGTTGACCGGCAGTTCAACGACGCGCGGGTCCCCAGACGAGGTGATCGCCTCCCGGACGATCCGCTGGGCGCGGCGGCCCGACGCGACAGAGGCGATCTCACGGGTGAGGATGTCCCTGGCCAGGGCGACGGCCTGCTCGAAGCGCTCGCGCTCCTCGTCGGCTGTCAGCGCTTCATCCCATCGTGCGTTGAAGCCGCCGACGATCGCGTTGACCGTCAGCGGATGGACGCCGTCGATCAGCGACTGGGTGAGCTGCTGGCCGGTGTCGTTGGCGTCCACTGCCTGCACGAGCGTTTCGTCGACCGCGTCGGCGACATCAGCGTCGCCGTCGCAGACCCGCGCGCCGAACTCGCGCCACACGAGACCGAAGGAGGCATAGCCGACGCCGTTGCGGCGCGCGCCGGCGAAGCCTCGCTGATGGTGGTCGAAGTCCCCGGTTGAGGCGTCGTCCCGAAAGCCGACATCCACGCGCAGGTCGGCCTGGGCGAGAACATCACGGTCGCGGGTGCGCACCACCTCGATCGGATCACCAAGTAACTCGAGCGCGGCGATCGCGAAGACCTCGTCGGCGTGAAAGGAACCGTTGTGAGTCGCGATCAGCATCGCGAAGCACTTTAGAGATGATCGACGCGGCGACGAGTCGACCGATCGCGTTCCGCCTCGCTGCCACCCGCGCGGCACCGCCGATAACCTCGTGCCGATGTCGGGGGACCGCTCGCGCGAGACAGAGCTCGCTGCCCGCGCGTTGGCATGGACGCGGCGGCCGCAGGAGCTGATCTGCGACCAGATCGAGCCGTGGGAGCACGGGACGGTCTACCGCATGAGCCGATACCCGACTTACTTCCATTTCAACGTCGTCCGAGTCCGGGACGACCCGGGAATGAGCGTCGAGGCGCTGATCGCGTTCGCCGAGGAGGCCCTCGCCGGATTGGAACACCGGCGCATCGACTTCGACTCAGCGCACGTCGCCGAGCCGCTGCGCGCCGAGTTCCACTCCCGTGGCTTCAAGAGCACGCGCCTGGCGTGGATGCATTTCGAAGGCCCGAGGCCAAGCGTAGCGGCGATCCCGGTCACCGAGGTCTCCTACGACGCCGTCAATGCTTTGCGCATCACCTGGCACGAGGAGGACTTCCCCGGCCGAGATGACTCGGAGTACCAGGCCAACGCGCGTGAGGTCAGGCTAGCCCTCGGCACCCGGCTGCTGGCCGTGCACGAGGACTCGAGCCCGGTCGCGTTCGCCTCGCTCGACCTCGGGGACGACGAGACCGAGATCGGTGCGCTCTACGTCCTGCCCGAATACCGCGGCCATGGCCGGGGAACGGCTCTGACCCAGGCCGCGATCGCGGCGGCCGGCGAGGTGGAGCATCTGTGGATCTGCGCCGACGACGAAGACCGACCCAAGCAGCTCTACGCCCGCCTTGGCTTCCGGCCCGTCCTGACCACGACAGAATTCCTGCGCCTGCCATGAAACGGCGCGTCTGTCACGACCCGAACGCGTCGCGCAGCGCCTGTTCGGTGGACCAGAACGCGAGCTCATCCCACGGGATCTCGGTCCGGGCAAACGAGCGAACCTCAGGCGCCTCAGCGGTCGTATGTGGCTCCCCGAGGGCCCGGGCGAGAAAGACGATCAGCACCACCCGATCCTCAGCACGGGAGTAGACCCCAACCAGTCGCTGGAGCTCGATCGCGATCCCCAGTTCCTCATCGGTCTCGCGGTGAGCGGCGTCCTCGACCGATTCGCCGAGATCCACGAAGCCGCCCGGGAAGGTCCAGCGGCCCTGCCCGGGATCGAAGCCGCGGCGCAGGAGAATCACCCGATCCTCGTCATCAACCGGGATCGCGCCGGCGACCGGCTTCGGGTTGAAGTAGGCCGCGTAGCCACAGTGCGAGCAGGCGATCGACCGCGGGAACGCCACCTCGGCAGGCTGCCCGCACCGCGGGCAGAAGCGGGCGTCGGCAAGGGCCGGGTTGATCGACGGATCCATCGCCACCGATCCTACGGCTCCAATCGCAAGCTGCGCCCCGCTGCTAGCGTGCACCCGCGCCGATGAGCCCGACAGTCCCATTGCCGCCGCCCGATACCCCGCTGAGCGGTGGGTCGCCGTTCCCGCCGATTGGCGACTACGCGTTTCTGTCCGATTGCCATACCGGTGCGTTGGTGGCTCCTGACGGCACCGTCGAATGGATGTGCGTGCCCCGGTTCGATTCGCCGAGCGTCTTCGGCGCACTGCTGGACCGGCGAGCGGGTGGGTTCCGGCTCGGGCCGTACGGAACGTCGGTCCCCGGAACCAGGCGATACGAGCCCGGGACGATGATCCTCGAGACCACCTGGATGACCTCTTCCGGCTGGATCGTCGTACGCGACGCGCTGACGATCGGACGCTGGCATGACGACCACGCGGACGAGAGCTCCCACACACGTCCACCGACCGACTTCGACGCCGACCACATGCTGATTCGCACCGTGGAATGCGTACAGGGCGAGGTCCAGGTCGAGGCGGTCTGCGAGCCGCTGTTCGGCTACGGGGTCACTCCGGGTACGTGGACGATGGTCGAGAACGATTGGCGGAGCGCCGAGGCGACCGACGGGGAGACGACGCTGCGACTCGTGTCGGATCTGCGGATCGGCCTCGAGGGAACACGCGCGCGTGCCCGGCACACGCTGGCTGAGGGCGAGCGCCGGTTCATCGCGCTCTCGTGGACGCATGGACTGACGGGTCCGAGCGACGGGGAGGACGCTCAGGCTCGGCTCGACACCACGCGGCACTACTGGCGGAGCTGGCTCGCCGGCGGCCGCTTCCCCGACCACCGCTGGCGTGAGTACCTGCAGCGGTCCGCGCTGACGCTGAAGGGCCTGACCTACGCGCCGACCGGCGCCACGGTCGCGGCCCTTACCACCTCCCTACCTGAGACTCCCGGCGGCGAACGCAATTGGGACTACCGCTACTGCTGGATGCGCGACGCGACGTTCACGCTGTGGGGGCTCCACGCGATCGGCCTCGATTGGGAGGCCGACGACTTCATGCAGTTCGTCGCCGACCTCGAACGAGGTCCCGACGGTGCGCTCCAGATCATGTACGGGGTCGGCGGCGAGCGTGACCTGAGCGAGCGCGAGCTGGACAATCTTCACGGATATGAGGGGGCGGTGCCGGTCAGGATCGGAAACGGCGCCTTCCAGCAGCGCCAGAACGACGTGTTCGGCGCGGTGCTCGACTCGGTCTACTTGCATACGAAAGTGAGCGGGCACGTTCCGCAGCGGCTGTGGCCGGTACTACAGGACCAGGTTCTGTGCGCGATCAAGGCGTGGGAGGAACCCGACCAGGGAATCTGGGAGGCGCGTGGAGCACCCAAGCACTACGTCTCCTCGAAGCTGATGTGCTGGGTGGCGCTCGACCGCGGGGCGCGGCTGGCGGAGCTGGAAGGCGACATGCCGCTGGCGAAGAAGTGGTGCGACATCGCCGACGAGATCCACGCGGACATCCTCGAGCGCGGGGTCTCGGAACGCGGCGTGTTCCGCCAGCACTACGAGACCGACGCGCTCGACGCCTCAACCTTGTTGATACCGCTCGTGCGCTTCCTTCCTCCCGAGGACGAGCGCGTTCGTGCGACCGTGCTGGCGATCGCCGACGAGCTCACCGAGCACGGGTTCGTGCTCCGCTACAAGGTCGGAGAGACCGACGACGGTCTCTCCGGCGAGGAGGGCACGTTCCTGATCTGCTCGTTCTGGCTCTCCTCGGCGCTGTGCGAGATCGGTGAGGGAGCGCGGGCGAAATCGATGCTCGAGCGGCTGCTCGCGCATGCCTCGCCGCTTCAGCTCTATGCCGAGGAGCTCGACGCGGAGACCGGCCGTCACCTCGGCAACTTTCCGCAGGCGTTCACGCACCTGGCGCTGATCAACGCCGTGATGCACGCGATCGCCGAGGAGGAGAAGGACGCGTAGAAGTCAGTCGTAGCCCGGTTCGCCCGGCAATACGATCCTCGCCGTCTCGCCCGACAGCAGCACCCTCGGCTCGACCGGGCGCACCTCGCGCCCGCGTGCGTACTCGAGCAGTTCCTCAGCCGAGGCGAACGCGCCGATCTGCTCCAGGTGCTTGATCGTCGGGAACACGAGCAGGATCTCGCCTGCCCGCGCCGCCGCGAGAGCGGCCTGTGGCTCGTACCAACGCCACTCCACGATCTCGTCCCCGTCGACGGTGGGCTCGGCGCCAGGAGGGCTCACCGCAAGGTAGAACCAGGTGTCGAACCGGATCTTGACCTCAGCGGGGGTGATCCAGCGCGAGAAGGGCACGAGCACGTTTGCGGAGGCCAGCGTAATCCCTGCCTCCTCGGCGACCTCGCGTACGGCCGCCGCCCGCTGCGCGCCGTCACCCGTGCCTTCGTGCGCGTCCACGGCTCCGCCGGGGAACACCCACGCGCCGGCCATGAACCTTGCCTTCGGGTCGCGCTTGACGAGCAGCACCTCGAGCGAGCGATTGCCGCCGCGCAGCAGGATCACGGTCGCCGCCGGCCGCGGCACGGTAGGGTGCCCCGCGTTGAGTTCTTCGCCGGGCGCGGGATGATCGACCTGCATCGTCACGACCCTACCGCGGATACGCTCGGCGGTACGCTTACGCTCGGATGCCGACCTCGAACATCGTCCCCTGATTCCGTGACCGAAACCGAGAAGTGGATCTGCGAGTCGTGCGGGTTCATCTACGACCCCGAGGAAGGGGACCCCGACGGCGGGATCCCGCCAGGGACGCCGTTCAGCGAGATTCCCGAGACCTGGTTCTGTCCCGTGTGCGGCGCGCGCAAGCGGGACTTCTCGCCTTACGAGGATTAGCCGTCGGTAGCCCGCGAGGCGCCCCTCAATCGATCAGGCGCTTACCCAGACGCCAGATCGCCAGGCGCCACATTGCGATTGCGAACACGGTCAGGACGGCTGTGTGGACGAGATCGACCGGTGCGATCGTTCCCAGTGAGACGTCGCGTACGAGCGCTACGCAGTGGTAGAGCGGATTGAAGTGCGCGATCGCACGCAGCGTGGGGGGTAGCGTCGAGATCGGGAAGAAGGTTCCGGCCACGAGGAACATCGGGGTCAGGACCGCGCTGGTTACGTAATTGAAGTTGTCGATCGTCTTCGCGACCGCGGCGACGACGACTCCGAAGGCGGCGAAGCCGAAGCCGGTCACGAAGCCGATGAACGGGACGAGCAGCATGCCGAGCGCGGGCGGGAGGCCGAAGGCGATGCCGACGATCAGAGGCGCCAAGCCGTACACCCCGGCGCGGATCGAGATCCAGAGGATCTCGGCGGTGATCAGCTCCTCGACATCCACCGGCGCGGCGAGCAGCGCGTCGTAGGTGCGCTGGAACTGCCAGCGGATGAAGGTGTTGAACATCCCCGGAAACGCCGACGAGAAGAGGACCGCCGTCGCGACGACGCCGGTGGCGACGTACTCGATGTACTTGACGTGTCCGAAGTGCTTGAGGATCGAACCGAAGCCGAGCCCGAAGGCGAGCAGGTAGATCACGGGTTGGACGATCGAGGAGAACGTCGTCGCCTTCCAGTAGCGGCGGAAGAGCACGACGTCGCGAGTCATCACCCCGGCCAGCGCCGCGGGTTCGAGGCGGTGCATCCGACGGGGGCCCGGGGCCGTGCTCATTCGATCTCCTGTCCGGTCAGGGCAACGAAGGCGTCCTCGAGATTGGCGGGGCGTCGGACGCCGTCGGGCGCCTCGCCGTCGAGCTCCTCAGCTCCGAGCAGCGCCACCGCCGGCCCGCTGCGCCGGTGACGCCATCCGCGCCGTGTCGCCAGCGACTCGAGCTCTGCCAGCTCCGCCGGGGGCCCGTACACCTCGAGCACCTCGCTGCCGGCGTGCGCCCCGACTAGCTCAGCCGGCGTGCCTTGGGCGATGATGCGACCGGCCGACATCACCGCAACCGTGTCCGCGAGTCGCTCGGCCTCCTCGATGTAGTGCGTCGACATCAGGACCGTGACGCCCTCGATGCGAAGCCCGTCGATCAGCGACCACAGCTCCTGGCGCACCTGTGGATCGAGGCCCACGGTCGGCTCGTCGAGCAGGACGAGCTGGGGCTCGTGGATCAAGCCGCGCGCCACGAGCAGGCGACGTCGCATCCCCCCGGACAGCTCGCGCACGATCGTGTCCGCGCGGGGCTCGAGGTTGGCGATCGCGAGCGCTCGGGCCACCGCGGCCTGGCGCTCGGACCGCGGGACGCGGTACAGGCGTGCGAAGACGCCCAGGATCTGGCGGCAGGTCAGCTCGATGTCAAGGTTGTCCTGCTGGGGCACAACGCCCATCGACATCCGTGCCTGCTTGGACTCGCGCGGAAGCCGGTAACCGAGCACGTCGATCGTTCCTTCATCGGCGAGCGCCTGGGCGGTAAGCAGCCGCATTGTGGTCGACTTGCCGGCGCCGTTCGGGCCGAGCATTCCGAAGCACACGCCGGTTGGGACCACGAGGTCAAGGCCGTCAACGGCGGTGATCTCTCCGTAGCGCTTTACAACTCCGCGCAGCTGGATGGCTGGTGGTGCATCAGGCAACGCGACCGAGCATACGAAAGAGGCTGGGGGCTATGCCGCCGCCCTGACGCTGCTCGATGTCGCATCGGCGATCGCGGAAGCGGTGATCATGACGAGCCGGCGGAGCTCACCCTCAGAGATCGAAAGCGGCGGCATCAGGACGACCACGTTGCCGAGCGGGCGGATGATCGCGCCGCGAGACCGGGCGGCGAGCGTCACCTCGTGACCGACCGGCTCACCGTCGGGTGAGGTCAGCTCGATCCCGACCATGAACCCGCACTGGCGAACGTCTGCGACCGCGGGAAGCGGGCCGATCCGCTGCTGGAGCAGGCGGGTGAGGAGCTCGATCTTCGGCTGCAGCCGAGCGATCGTGCGCTTGCGGTCAAACAGCTCCAGCGTCGCGACTCCGGCAGCGCAGGCAAGCGGGTTTCCCGTGTACGTATGGCCGTGGAAGAACGTCCGGAAGTCCTCGTAGGAGCCGAGGAAGCCCTCGTAGATCCGCTCCGTGGTCAGCGTCGCGGCGAGTGGCAGGTACCCCCCTGTGAGGCCCTTGCCGACGCACATCAGGTCCGGAGTCACGGCCTCGTGGTCGCAGGCGAACATCTTCCCTGTGCGACCGAGCCCGGTCGCTACCTCGTCGCAGATCAGCAGCACACCGTGGGCGTCACACAGCTCGCGGGCGCGCTTCAGGTAACCGGCGGGGGACACCAGCATCCCGGCAGCGCCCTGCACGAGTGGCTCGACGATCAGCGCGGCGACGTGAGAACCGTGCTCCTCGAGCAGCTCCTCGAGATGGTCGGCGTCGCCGGCCCGGGCGTGCCAGGTGTCGAACAGCAGCGGGCGGTAGAGCGAGTGGAACAGGTCGATGCCGCCGACCGAGACGGCTCCGACCGTGTCGCCGTGGTAGGCGTTCTCGAGGCAGATGAACCCGGTGCGCTCGGTCTCGCCGCGTTGCGCCCACCACTGAAATGCCATCTTCAGCGCGACCTCGACCGCCGTCGACCCGCTGTCGGAGTAGAAAACCCTGCTCAGGCCCTCAGGCGCGACCCGGAGCAGGCGCTCGGCGAGCTCGATCCCGGGTGCGTGAGAGAGGCCCAGCATGGTGCTGTGCGCGACACGGTCCAGCTGGGCCTTGACCGCTTCGTCGATCGCGGCCTGACGATGCCCGTGGACGTTGCACCAGAGCGAGGAGACGCCATCGATGTAGGCGTTGCCATAGGTGTCGTAGAGCGTCGTTCCTTCGGCGTGGTCGATGATGATCGGCGGTTCCTCGCTGGCCCAGGTCTCCTGCTGGGTGAACGGATGCCACAGATGCTGGCGGTCGGCTGCGATCAGGTCGGCGGTCGTTCTCACTGGTCTTCCTTCGCGTTGTCGGCGGACGCTCTGCAAACTAACTCGGCGGGCGGTCGGAAAAGATCAAGTTCCCCGGAGATGCGAAACTGCACGCCGCGTGCAGGGGCTACCGACATCCGCTGGGGAGAACGTGCTCGAGGCGATCGTGTTCGACGTCGACGGCACCCTGGTCGACAGCGAGCGAGACGGTCATCGCGTCGCGTTCAACCGCGCCTTCGAGGAGGCCGGCCTACCGGACCGCTGGGACGTCGAGCTCTACGGCGAGCTGCTCGCGGTCACCGGTGGCGACCGCCGCATCAAGGCCTATTTCGAACAGCGCGGCATGCCCGAGGAGGAGCGCGCGGAGCTTGCCCGCCGCCTGCACGCGCGCAAGACCGAGCTGTTCGCGGAGATGGCGAGGCAGGGGGAGATCGAGCCGCGCCCCGGGGTACGCGAGCTCCTCGAGGAGCTCGAGGACGCCGGTGTGCGCCTCGCGGTCGCGACGACCGGCACCGGCACCTGGGTCCATCCGCTGCTGGACCGCCAGTTCGGCCCCGGCCGTTTCGAGGTCGTCATCACGGCCACGGAGGCGCCGAAGCTGAAGCCCGACCCGAGTGCTCATCTGCGCGCGCTCGAGGGCCTCGGACTGCCGGCCGCCGCGGCCCCGGGGATCGAGGACTCGCTCAACGGGCTGCGCGCGGCGAAGGCGGCAGGACTCGCGTGCGTGGTCGTGGTGAACGACTACACGCGCCATCAGGATTTTGCAGCGGCCGACCTGATTCTCGACGGCTTCGGACTGCCCGATGCTCCAGCCGCCGTTCTGAGCGATCCCCACGCGGTCGAGCCGCCCGGACGGCTGGATGTGGGGACCCTGCGGCGTCTCGCGGCGCGTAGTCCGGGCGGGTGAGCCGGGATCCCGCCGAGCGGCGTCTCGCGGCGCGTAGTCCGGGCGGGTGAGCCGGGATCCCCGCCGAGCGGCGTCTTGCTCTCGCCGGGTCGGGCGGGTGAGCCGGGATCCCGCTGGGTCAGGCGAGCCACTCGGCGAGCGGCAGCGTCGCCCCGGCGGCGGCGAGCTGCGCCGGCGTGGGGCTGGCGATCCGGGGCAGGGTGGCGACCGTCACGTCGCCGAGCCGGGTGATCGTGTCGCGATTGGAGCGCTCGATCGTGCTCGGCGTTTCGGGCCACGGCGTCAGGACGACGGCGGCGATATCGAGCTCGGCGCGCCGCGCCGCCTCGAGCGTCAGCAGCGTGTGATTGATCGTCCCGAGGCCGCTGCGCGCTGCGATCACGAGCCGCAGACCGAGGTCGCGGGCCAGCTCGCGGATGTCGTACCCGGGCGCGAGCGGGACGAGCAACCCGCCAACGCCCTCAACGACAACCGTGGGGTGAGCGCTTACGACCTCCTCGACCCGCGCCCGCAGCGCGCTCGGGTCGATCGGTGTACCGGCCAGCTCCGCCGCCAGGTGGGGAGAGACCGCCGGGCCGTAACGGATGAGTGTGACCGTTTCTGGTGCGACGCCGGCGGCGCGGGCGAGCAGTTCATGATCCGGCGGCCAGTCCGGGTCGGCCGGCTCGTCGAGACCACTCATGACGGGCTTGAGCGGCTGGACCGGCTGTCCGGTCGCGCGCAGGGCAGCCACGATCGCGGCGGCCACAACCGTCTTCCCGACTCCCGTGTCGGTGCCGGTGACGAAGAGGCCGCGCACCGCGAACGGACTTTGCGCTGAGCCCGGCTACGCCGCGCGCGCGACCGGCGCCGGCGCCTCATGGTCGAACGGCCGCGTTGCGGCCCCCGACTCGCCATCGAACAGCGCCGCGGGTAGCGGCTCATCCGGATCCGACCAGGTGCTGTCGTACGCCTCCGACGCATGCGCGTCCGCCCACTCGCCGGCGTCGGTGAACCCGGCCGTCGCAGCCACGCTGCTCCTCGGCGCTGCGCGGGGCTCGAAGCCCGCGGCTCGTGCCGCCTGGGCGAGCGTGTGCGCCGCGGCGGCGAGCTCGGGAATGCGATGCGAAGCCATCACCGCGAGGCGCAAGCGCGAGGTTCCGGCCGGCACCGTAGGCGGCCGGATCGCTTGGGCGAACACTCCGCGCGCGAGGGCGCTGTCGCAGATCCGCACCGCGAGGTCAGCATCCCCGACCACCAGCGGGACGATCTGCGTGCTGGACTCCTGGAGATCGAATCCCTCCCGCTCGAGCTCCGCGCGGAATGCCGCGGCGTTCGTCGCCAGCCTCTCCACGCGGCGAGGCTCCTCTTCGAGAATCTCGAGCGCTGCGAGCGCTCCGGCGACGGCCGGCGGGGGAAGCGCCGTCGAAAAGATGAAGGTGCGCGCAGCGTTGACCAGGTACTTGGACATCGTCCGGTCGCACGCGACGTATGCGCCGTAGGAGCCGAGTGCCTTGCCGAGCGTGCCCACGATCACATCGACCTGATCCTCGAGTCCCGCCGCCGCGAGTGCCCCACGGCCGCCGGGCCCGACGGCGCCCGTCCCGTGAGCGTCGTCGACCATCACCCTCACCTGATACCGCTCGGCGAGCTCGACGATCCGCTCCAGCGGCGCGACGTCCCCGTCCATCGAGAACACGCCGTCGGTCACTATCAGGGCCCCGCGGCCCTCGGCCTGCGCCAGGCCCCAGGCGAGGTGCTCGGCGTCGCAATGGTGATAGATGAAGACCTCGGCGCGCGACAGGCGGCAGCCGTCAATGATCGACGCATGGTTCAGCTCATCTGAGAAGACGACATCGCCAGGGCGTGCGAGCGCGGCGATCACCCCGGCGTTGGCGAGGTAGCCGGAGCCGAACAGCAGGGAGGTCTCGCGCCCCTTGAATGCGGCCAGACGCTCCTCCAGCCGCCGGTGAATCGTCATCGTCCCCGACACGAGGCGGGACGAGCCCGCGCCGACACCCCACCGCATAGCCGCCTCCGCAGCCGCACTGCGAACCCGTGGATGATCGGCGAGCCCGAGGTAATTGTTCGAGCACAGAAGCAAGACCGGCTTGCCGTCCAGTACCACGTGCGGGCCCTGTGGGCCGCTCACGAGGCGGGTGCGACGGCTCAAGCCCAGGGCTTTCAGCTCATCCAACCGCGCCTCGATCTCGATCATCTCTGCGTGACCGTAACGTGGGGGTCGGACAGCAACCGCGTTCCGCCGGCATGCACCTCGCGCCGGGCGGCGACCCGGGCGCTCGGTCCTGACGCGCTGGACTTCTGACGCCGGCGACCTAACCTTCCCGTGAGAGGTCAAAACGACGCGACCGTGAGGAGAGAGATGGAGGATTCAGGCATCCTGAGCCGGATCGAGAAGCTCGTCGCCGAGGAGCACGAGCTCCTAGCGCAGGGTGGGGGCGCCGCGCCCGGCGAGCAGCGCCACGAGCGGCTTCAAGAAGTCAAGGTCGAGCTGGACCGCTGTTGGGATCTCCTGCGCCAGCGCCGCGCACGCGAGGAGTTCGGGCTCGATCCCGACGAGGTCAAGGCGCGCGATCCGGACGTCGTCGAGCACTACCTGCAGTAGCCGTAGGCAATGCACCGTTTTCATCAGGTGACGATGGGCAGGGCGAGGCTCGGGCTTGCGGTCGCTGCCGTGGCCATCTCTGCGTGCGCGAGCGTGGCGGGCGCGAGCCCGCCGCGGACGCAGACGCGCATATACGAGGCGTTCACGTCCGCCGGCACGCCAGCGATTCACGTGACGAAGACGGTCCACGGATCTTGCAACGGCGGATCGGCCGCGATCGATCGCAATGATGCGTGGCGCTGCTTCTTCGGGAACTATGTCGCCGATCCCTGCTTTAGCTCCAGCGCGGCTAAGGGGATAGTGCTGTGCCCGACCGCCGCGTGGAGCTCATCGGGGACCGAGATCAAGCTGACACGGCCGCTCGCCGATGGAGATACCGGCAAGCCGTCGATCTCCGGACAGCCGTGGGCCGTCGAGACCACCTCGGGCACGAAGTGCCAGATCGACACCGGTGCGACGTCGGTGGTCGACCACCAACGCGCCAACTACTTCTGCCAGAAAGGCAAGGACGTGCTGTGGGGGGCCCCGTCGCGTAAGGCGGAGCCGTGGACGATCTACGCCGCCCCGGCGACGGCGACCAAGCTCACAAAGAAGGTGAAGCTCAGCGTCGCCTGGTTCTAGTGGGACGAACCGCTAGCGCCCGGCGTTGGGCGCGCCGTCCGGCCGCGGCGGCACCGTTCGCTTGCGCCTGAACCTGAGTTGCGACGCCGGATCCCAGAGGTGGACCTCGAGTGAGGCGTCGGCCGGCGGCGCGAGTGCCGCAGAGACTACGTCGGGTGTCTCGCCGTCGAGCCACCCGGAGCGATTGTCGGGCCTCGGGTTCGACCCGTTGTCCTGCTGGCGCGCCACGTTCAGACCGAGCTCCTCGAACATCGAGCGGTCCTGATCAGGAGTGTTGCCGAGCGTGGTCAGGAAGTTGCCCATCATGACTCCGTTCAGCCCTGCCTTCACGGCCATCGCCTGCAGGTCGCCAAGGTTCTCGACGCGCCCGCCGCAGAGGCGGAACAGCGCCTCAGGCAGCACCAGGCGGAAAATCGCGATCCACTTGACTACCTCCCACGGGTCGAGCAGCTCGCGGTCGCCGAACTTCGTGCCGGGTCGCGGGTTGAGCAGGTTGATCGGGACGCTGGTGGGGTTGATACCGGCGAGCTGGAAAGCCATCTCGACCCGCTGCTCGCGCGTCTCGCCGAGGTTCAGGATGCCGCCCACGCACGTCTCGAGCCCGGCCTCCCGAACGGCGTCGATCGTTCGCAATCGCCCCTCGTACCGGACGGTCGTGGAGACCTCGGGGTAGTAGGACTCGGCAGTCTCGACATTGTGATGAACGCGTTGGATGCCGGCCTCCTTCAGCGCCTTCGCGCGCTGGACCGACATGTGCCCGACGGAGACGCAGCGCTTCAGGTTCGTGTGCTCGGAGACGAGCCGGGCCCCCGCGAGCACTTTCTCGAAGTCTCGTTTGGAGAGCCCTTGTCCCTGGGTCACCATGCAGAAGCGATGGGCCCCGGCAGCCTCGGCAGCACGGGCGTGCTCGAGGATCTGCTCGGGCTCCATCATCGCGTGCAGCGGCGTCTCCGCCTCCGCGTACCGCGACTGGGCGCAGAACCCGCAGTCCTCGGCGCATCCGCCGGATTTCGCGTTGACGAGTGAGCACATGTCCGTCGAGTCGCCGAAGCTCTCGACGCGGGCACGCCAGGCGCGCTCGACGAGGGCTTCGATCTCGGCCGGGTCCTCGAGCTCGCCGAGTCGAAGGGCCTCCTCAGGCGTTATCAGCGGCGGCATGCCGCTGGAAGATAGGCGGCGGGCCGGACGAGACTCGGCGCCGGCGTCAGGCGCCCTCGGATCGACCTGGCCGCCCGCGTCAGCGACCCAGCCAGATCGGTGGCCGCTTCTCGCCAAAAGCCCTCACAGCCTCACGAAAGTCCTCGGAGGAAAAGCACGCTTGGCGGAGCTCGATCAGCTCTTCTTCCAACCCGGGGTCGAGCGCGGCTCGCGCGTCGAGAACTGCCCGGATCACGCGTTTGTTGCCGCGGCTCGCGAGTGGGGCGTTGGCTGCGATCTCGCGGGCCAGCTCGAGCACGTGGTCTGCCAGCAGCTCCACGTCGATGACTGCGTTCACGAGACCCCACGCTCCGGCCGTATGGGCGTCGATATGACGCCCGACAAGGAACAGTTCGCGGGTACGCGGAGCGCCCACCGTGTCGATGAACTTTCGGATTCCGGTGTGCGAATAGACGAGGCCGAGCTTGGCAGGGGGCATTCCCAGCGCGACGTTATCGGCGGCGACGCGGAGGTCGCATGACAGCGCCAGCTCCAGTCCGCCGCCGATGGCGTGACCATTGAGCGCCGCGACGGTCGGGTAGGGATAGGCCTCGATCGCTTCGATCGCCGCCGTGAACGGGTGCGCGATCAGGCGCTCCGCCTCCTCGGCCAGCAGCTCCTCCGCGAGGTCGCCGATGTCGTAGCCGGCCGAGAACGACCTTCCCTCGCCGGTGATGACCACGCATCGCGCATCCAGCTGCGGCAGCGTCGAGGACAGCCGGTCCAGGATCGCTTGATCGAGCGCCCCGCGCTTCTCGGGGTTTGAGATCGTCAGCCGCGCCACTCCGGGTGCCGGCTCGTCGACGATCAGCTCTCCGCTACTCAAGGACTACGAGCGTGTCGCCCTCGGCCACCGACTGGCCTTCCTCGCAACGGATCTCCTTGACGACCCCTGGATCCTCAGCCTCAACCGGCATTTCCATTTTCATCGACTCGAGGATCACGACCGTGTCGCCCTCCTCGACGCTGTCGCCGACCTCGACCTCGATCTTCCAGACCGTGCCGGTGATATGGGCCTCGACCTCGGTCACAACGAAAAGCCTCCTGTGCTCGCGATAACGAGCCGCAGCATAGTCCCGGGGTCCGACGGGACGACGAGGCAGGCGCTGCAACGGTTTCATGGGGTGGGTTACGTCCGACTGATGGACCAAAATGCGGGAACTCATCAGTGGCGACGGTTGACTGTGGACCCGTAGCCCGATTGCATCGTTGGCAAGGAGAGCGAGTCGATGCCCCCACCGCAGATTTTCGTCAGCACCCGGTCACGCCGTGAGTATCCGCGGCGCCGGCCGTCGGCGACAGCCGTGCCCCACCCGGTGCTCTTGCTCGCGGCGCTCGTGGTGGTGGTGTGGGTCCTGGCGGCGGTCGTGCTGTGGCGGGTGGCGCTCTGAGCGCTCTGAGGGCCGGTCCGCGGTAGGACACGAGCCGCCTGACCTGAGGGTCTCCCGGCTCGAGTTGTCACAAACTGCCGTGCTCGTGGAAGTATCGGTGAGATGCGCGGCGAGCTACTGGACCGGAGCGACTTCGACCTACTACGTGCTGGGTGCGGCTCGAGCGAGGACGCCTTTGTCGTCTTCTACCGCCGGTATTAGCGGCTGATTGCGGGCTGGCTGATGCGGCGTACAGGCCGGCCGGAGCTGGTCGCAGACCTGACGGCCGAGGTGTTCGCAGCGGCCTATCTCGCGGCGCCGAGGTTTCGTGAAGGGCCGGAGCCCGCGGGAGCGTGGCTGCTGGGGATCGCCAGGAACAAGCTGTTGCGGAGCTTGCGGCGCGACCGCATCGAAGCGTCATCGCGCCGGCGCCTCGCTGCGCTGCGGCGGCGAATCGAACAGGAAGGAGGCGACGGATGAGCCTGTTACCCGAGGTTGAGGCTGCGTTGCGCGATGCCGTCCGGCGAGATCAGCGATCCGTCAGGCCCGCGCGGGCCGGTTCGCGGATCGGCGCCGGCGCGGTTCGGGTTCCCTCCCTCGGCGGTGTGATGACTGCGCTCGCCGGCGGGTCTGCCGTGCTCCTGGCGGTGCTGGCGATCGTGGTAGTGGGGCATGGCGCGCATCCGGCCGGGCGCGGTTCCGCGTCCGAGAGGCGGTCGGAAGCGAGCCGCCACGGATCGGGCGTCCCGCATCAGCTGACCGCCCAGTTTGCTCTGCTGCGGCGCCCGCTCACGCGAGCCGACGCGCTTCCCGCGAGGCAGCTTCAGGCATACAGCGAGAGCCAAACCGGTACGGGCCTAGGGATCATGCTGACGCAGGCGCGTCGCGTGGACGTGCCACACGGGAACACCGTGTGGGTGATCCCGGGGGCCAGGGGCGCGTGCGTGTTCGACGTAGCAGGCGATCAGGTGTGCCTCCCGATCGCCGGAGTGACGGGTGGAAACTTCTTGATCTACCTGGACGGCGCCCACAGCACCGTGCTCCGGGGCCTGGTGCCGAATGGTGTCAGGCGGGTGGCGCTGACCTTCGGCGGCGGACGAAGCGAGGACTTCGCGGTCCACCAGAACGTGTTCAGCATCTCGGTCGGCCGGCGGGCCCGCACTCTGCGCTTCAGGGCCCCGTCGGGGGTGGTGTCGATCCCTCTGACCAGATAGCGCACGGCAGCTCGGCCGAAATACCCGCCACGCCGCCGGGCACCCGGGGCGGTGTTCTTTAACGCACCACTGGTTCGCTTAAGTACAACGCCCCGGTTGCCGTGCGCTCTCGTATGGCAGGAATCGTCCGGTTCCTGTCATTGCGGACACGATCGGCGCGCGCCAAGATTGTCGCGATGAGACCGACGAGCCGACGGCGAGTGGTGGTGCTCGCGTTCCCCGACGTGCAGATGCTCGATGTGACCGGCCCAAGTGAGGTGCTCTCGCTGGCCGACCGCTTCCACGGGCCGGCCTATGAGCTGGAGCTGGTCGGGGTCGTGGCCCCCGCGGCCGGCACGCCGCCCGCGGCCGGCACGCCGCCGCCCGACCCGATCGCCGCCTCGAGTGGGATCCGCCTGCTCCCGGACGTCCGGCTCGCGGACTGCCGCGGGGCGATCGACACGTTGATCGTGCCTGGGGGCATCGGGGTCAAGGCCATCCAGCGCGACGAGCGGCTGATCGCGTGGATCCGCTCCGCCGCAGCGCGCTCACGCCGGGTCGCGTCTGTTTGCACCGGGGCGTTCCTGCTCGCGCGCGCCGGGCTGCTCGACGGTCGGCGCGCGACGACGCACTGGTCCGCGTGCGCGCAGCTTGCCCGCCGCTATCCGTCGATCGATGTCGCTCCCGACCCGATCTTCGTTCGCGACGGAAACGTTTACACGTCTGCTGGGGTCACGGCGGGGATCGATCTCGCGCTCGCGATGGTCGAGGAGGACCTCGGCCATCGCGCCGCGCTCGAAGTGGCGCGCTCGCTCGTCCTATTCGTGCGCCGGCCTGGCGGCCAGGCACAGTTCAGCACGGGCCTCGCCGTCCAGGCGGCGGAGCGAGCCTCGCTACGCGACCTCCAGGCATGGCTGCTGGACAGCCTGGCGGAGGACCTCAGCGTCGCGGCGCTCGCCGAGCGCTGCTACATGAGCCCGCGAAATTTCGCTCGGGTGTTCGCGCGTGAAGTCGGCCTGACGCCGGCGGCGTACGTCGAGTCGCTGCGGATCGAGCGCGCGCGGATGCTGCTCGAGAGCACGGAGCTGCCGGTCGAGGAGATAGCGGCCCGTTGCGGCTACGGGACGGTCGAGACGCTGCGGCGCGGGTTCGCGCGGCGGCTGCACGTCAGCCCGAGCGAATACAGAACGCGATTCCAGACGGGGCCGGCAGGCGTCATCCCGATCAGGAGGCAGGCACAATGAAGATTGAGATCGCCATTCCGATCTTCGACCGCTTTACGGCGCTCGATGCTGTCGGCCCGTACGAGGTGCTCTCGAGGTTGCCGGGCGCGACGGTCCATTTCGTCGCTGCCGAGCCGGGGCCGAAGCGCACCGAGACCAGGATGCTCGCGCTGACCGCCGACCTCGCGCTCGACGAACTGACCGACCCCGAGGTGGTGGTGGTGCCGGGCGGCTACGGCACCCGCGAGCTGGCGCGGGACGAGCAGATCCTCGGCTGGCTGCGACGCGCCCACGAGACCTCGCTCCGGACGACGTCGGTCTGCACCGGTTCGCTGCTGCTCGCGGCGGCCGGCCTGCTCGACGGTCTGGAGGCGACCACCCACTGGCTTGCGTTCGACACGCTCGCCGAGTACGGCGCGGTGCCGGTAGAGCGTCGGGTTGTCGAGCACACGGAGGCCCGGATCATCACTGCGGCCGGGGTTTCTTCAGGCATCGACATGGCGCTGACGCTCGCGGCCCACATCGCCGGCGACGAGATCGCTCAGGCGATCCAGCTCGGGATCGAGTACGACCCCCAGCCGCCGTTCGACAGCGGCTCGACCGCCAAGGCGCCGCCCGGGATCGTCGAGCTCGTTCGGGGGGCGGCCGGCACGTTCGCATGAGCGGGCGGCGCTCGGCGGGGACGGTCAGCGCGCTCACCCGTCGAGCGCCGCGCGCAGCGGGGCCGCGAGCTCGGGCGGGTTCACCTCGCGCACGGCGACGCTGTCGCAGCCCACCCACTCGGCGGCCTCGCGCAGTGCGTAGGCCATCGCCTCGATCGCTCGAGGTGCCACGGTGAGCTGCTTGGCTACGAGCGTACGACCGTCCCGGCCGGGGTCGACTCGCCCGGCCAGCCGCCCGCCCGCGAGCAGCGGCATCGCGAAGTAGCCGTGGACTCGACGGTGAGCCGGCACGTAAGCCTCGAGTCGGTGCTCGAAGCCGAACATCCGCTGCGTGCGCCGGCGGTCCCAGACGAGTTGGTCGAACGGTGAGAGAAGCGTCGTGCGGTGCCTGCCGCGCTTCGCGAGGTCTGCGAGCGCGGTCGGATGCGCCCACGCCGGCTCGCGCCAACCCGCGACGCGAACCTCGATCAGCGTCGTGTCATCGAGTGCCGCCCGTACCTCGGCGCGGGTGAGCCGGTGAAAGTCGGCGAGGTCGCCGACCGTCGCGACGCCGAGCGAGCGGCCTGAGACCTCGGCAAGCGCCCGCACGCAGTCGGCGTCGCCCGGCTCAGCTGCGCCCAGCACGCGCGCCGGCAGCGCGCGCTCAGGGAGGTCGTATACCCGCCGCCAGCCACGCCGGGTCGTGCACACAGCCTCGCCGATGTCGAGCAGCCACTCGACGGCGACCTTGACCTCCGACCAGTCCCACCACGGGCCGCCGCGCTTCGCGCCCCCGAGCTCGGTCGACGTCAGCGGCCCCTCGTCATGTAGACGCTTCAGCACCCTCTCGCCGACCCCCGCCGGGATTTCATGCCATCGCCGGCCCGTCGCTCGAAAGCGGCGCCGGCGGAACGAGAACAGCGGCCAATGCTCGACGGGCAGCACACATGCGGCATGCGCCCAGTACTCGAACGCGTTCCCACCCGACCAATACGCGCGCTCGATCGCATCGCGCCCGACCGCGCCAAGGCGCGCGTAGGCGACGAGTTCGTGGGACCGCGCGAGCACCGAGATCGTGTCGAGCTGTACGGCGCCAAGGCGCTCCAGCAGCGCTGCGACGCCGCCGCGACGGTCAGGCGCGCCGAGCATGCCCTGCGCGCGGAGTGCGGCACGACGGGCCTCGGCGGCGGACAGTTCGGGAACGGGCACGCACCGATCCTGCCATCCCTCGCAGCGGAAACGCCGGCTGGCGCCGATGGCGGCCGGCGGATACGCTCCGCTCGCGGTGATCCTCGCGATCGACCAGGGTACGACGGGCACCACCTGCCTCGTCTTCGACCACCAGGCCGAGCTGATCGGACGCGCGTACCGTGAGTTCGAGCAGCACTTCCCCTCGCCGGGGTGGGTGGAGCACGACGCGGAGGAGATCTGGGCGGTGACCCAGGCCGTCGCGGGCGAGGCACTCGACGACGCGGGCGTGGGACCCGGGGAGCTCGAGGCGGTCGGGATCACCAACCAGCGTGAGACGGTGTGCGTTTGGGATCCGCGAAGCGGTGAGGCGCTGCATCGGGCGATCGTGTGGCAGGACCGGCGCACGGCGGGGCGTTGCGATGAGCTGCGGGCAGCCGGCTACGAGCCGCTGGTTCGGACCCGTACCGGGCTGGTACTCGACCCGTATTTCTCGGCGACGAAGATCGAGTGGTTGCTCGGCAACGTCGAGGGCCTGCTCGCTCGTGCGCAGGAGGGCCGCGCCGTGTTCGGCACGATCGACTCATGGCTGATCTTCAAGCTGACCGGTGAACATGCGACCGATCCGTCGAACGCCTCGCGCACGATGCTGTTCGATATCAGTGCAGGCGCGTGGGACCCCGAGCTGCTCGAGCTGCTGCGGATCCCCGCTCGGGCTCTACCCGAGGTGAGGCCGAGCTGCGGCACGCTTGGCATTACCAGACCGGAGGCGCTCCACGGCCACGCCGTCCCGGTCGCCGGCGTCGCGGGCGACCAGCAGGCCGCACTGTTCGGCCAGGCCTGCGTGGACCCCGGCCTCGGCAAGAACACCTACGGCACCGGGTCCTTCGTGCTCCAGAACGCCGGTTACCGGCCACCGCCGCCGGTTCCTGGATTACTCGGCACGGTCGCCTGGGGAATCGGACCCCGGCTCTCGTACGCGCTCGAAGCGTCGATCTTCGTCACCGGAGCCGCGGTCCAGTGGCTCCGGGACGGGCTCGGCATCATCGATGAGGCGGCGGAGACCGAGCAGCTGGCGGCTTCGCTGGCTGGGAACGACGGCGTCTACTTCGTCCCGGCGCTCGCCGGGCTGGGCTCACCGCATTGGGACCCGTACGCGCGCGGGACGATCGTCGGCCTTACCCGCGGCTCGACGAGAGCCCACCTCGCGCGCGCAACGCTCGAGGCGATCGCCTATCAGGCGACGGATGCGGTCCGCGCGATGGAGGCGGCGAGCGGTCAACCGCTGGTCGAGCTCCGCGCCGACGGCGGCGCTACCGCGAACGCATGGCTGATGCAGTTTCAGGCCGACGTGCTGGGGGTGCCGGTGCTGGTGCCGGAGATCGCCGAGACGACCGCGCTCGGTGCCGCCTACCTCGCTGGTGTCGGAATCGGGCTGTGGACGATCGAGCGTGTACGCTCCAGCTGGCGCGAGCGACGCCGGTACGAGCCGGCGATGAGCGCGGACGAGCGGGAGGCGCTGCAACGCGGGTGGCGACGGGCGCTCGAGCGAGCGCGAGAATGGGTCGAGGCGTAGCCTCAAGCTGAGAGATATGCCAGACGACGCCGAGTCAGTCGACCTCGACCTGCTTTCCGCCTCGCTCCGCGCCGATGCAGGCGACCTCGGCGCCTTCGTCGAGAGCCTCGCGGTGAAGCTCGAGGATTCGATCCCCGCCCACGTCCGTGTCGATCGGCGGCGATCAGGGTTTCGCGGGCCAAAGCTCGTGCAGCAGATCGTCGTCGATCTCGGTGACCAGCGACTCGAGCTGCGCTACGGAAGCGGCATCGAGACACGGCGTGCCAAGCTGTCCGGTGGGATTGTGCTCAAGAGCGAGCTGCTGGAAACCGACGCCTGGCTGGAGGCCCTCGGCGGGGCCCTGGCCGTCGAGGCGAGGCGCAGCGAAACCACTCGTCAGGCGCTGCAGCGCCTGCTGATCTAATGGTCCGTCTCGGAAATAACTGGACATTCGAGGCGCCCCTGGCGGCGCCTGGCTTTGTCCTCGGATCCTCGTGTAGCGCTGCTACACGTCGGATCCTGCGTCCTCGCCAGGCATCCACCAGGGGCACCTCTCGGTGTCCATCTATTTCAGAGACGAACCACTAGGAGAGACATCAGATGGGTTTCTTCAGCCGTCCAGACGACGACAACCAGCAGAATCAGGCGAAGGAGCCCGACGTCCCGGCGGCGACGGTCGAGAACGAGATGCTCGAGCAGGCGCCCCACGCCGGCGATTACGAAGCCGGTTCGCTCGCCGGTATACCGCAGTCCGGTCGGGAGCGGATCGCACGGATGAAGCAGGACGTCGCACGCGGCTTCTTCACCAGCGACCTTTCTGTCAACGAGTTCCTGCTCGTCAAGCAGTCGGGCTTCGAGCCGCTCGGGCTAGTGCTGGGCAGCTCGATCTACCACATCGGATTTCAGCAGGCGATGTGGAACCAGAGCCAGGAGATGGGCGTCCTCACCCAGGCCATGTACCACGCGCGCGAGCTTGCGATGACGCGGATGGAGGAAGAGGCGGACCAGCTCGGGGCCGACGGCATCGTCGGGGTCCGGCTCGAGATCGGGCGCTACCAGTGGGGTGCCGATCTCGCGGAGTTCATCGCGGTCGGCACGGCCGTCAAGCACCGCGCCGGCGAGCTGCACCGTGCTCCGAACGGCCGTCCGTTCACCTCCGATCTGAGCGGGCAGGACTTCTCGACGCTGCTGCGGTCGGGCTACCGGCCGGCCGGTCTGGTGATGGGCAACTGCGTCTATCACGTCGCCCACCAGGGTCTCCGTGCGTCCTGGAGGCAGATGGGAAGAAACCTCGAGATGCCAAACTTCACCCAGGCTCTGTACGAGGCCCGGGAGCTGGCGATGGAGAGGATGACCCACGAGGCGAACGAACTGCAGTCAGGCGGGATCGTCGGCGCCAGAATCGCCCAGGGCAGCCACGGCTGGGGTGCACACGTGATCGAGTTTCTTGCGATCGGGACCGCCGTCGTTCCCGTCAGCGTCGATCACGAGATCGAGCGGCCCTCACTGGTGCTTCCGCTGAGCGGCTGAGAGCGATTCGAATGCCCGACGTAGCGCTCAAGCCGCAGATCTACAAGGACCCGCGCCCCAAGGAGTACTTCGACCGCTTCCATCAACGCTCGCGAACACGCGATCCAAACGCGGTGTACGAGATCGTCAGGGTGATGACCACGCTGCACGGGCTGATCACGTTCCGCGCACGCGGGCTCGAAGCCGAGAACGTTCCCATCGGCCCGGTCATCCTGGCGCCCAACCATGCTTCGTTCATGGACCACTTCTTCACCGGCGCGTTCATCCGGCGCCGCGTCCGCTTCATGGCGAAGTCGCAGATGTTCAAGCCGCCCTTCGGACCGCTCGTGTACAGCCCCGGCGGGGTCTTCCCGGTGCGCCGGGGTCATCACGACGAGGAGGCGTTCCTCACATCGTTCGAGATCATCCGCCGGGGCGGTGCAATCGTTATGTACTGCGAGGGCGGACGCTCGCGCACCGGCAAGCTTGCCGACACAGCCAAGCCGGGCATCGGCCGGCTCGCGCTGCAGACGGGCGTACCCGTCGTCCCGGTCGCGATCCTCGGCTCTTACCAGGTGCGTAACTGGAAGCGTCTCCAGTTCCCGAAGGTGACCGTGCAGTACGGCAAGCCATTCAAGTTCAAGCTCGTCGAGGCTCCCACCCGCGAGCAACAGCAAGAGGCCGCAGACGTCATCTACGGGCGAATCAGGAAGCTCCACGGTGAGCTTGCGCGCGTTGGCCACACGGCAGCCCGCCGGGATCACCGCCGCGCTCATCGCGCCGCGCCCGGCGGCGTGGCCGCGCTCTAAAAAGTCCGCGCCGTTGTGAAGAAATGGTAGGATCGCCGCCGAAAAGTAAGGGCGCGCGCGAGGGGTCGGAGGAGCGTGCCCGAGAACTTGGGCGAAGCTGTCTGATCGGGGCCTGGCACCGGAGGAGCGGTGGCGATTGGCACTTCACCCGGGACCAACCGAGAGGAGTACCAAGTGAAGCGGTTTAGATGGCTGCTCGTAATGGGCAGCGTCGCGGCGGTCGCATCCGCGCTGATGGTCGCCGCTGGCGGCGCGGGTGCCGCCGGCACTCTGCCGACGATGACGATCACGATGAACGGCACGTCCGTCGTGGTCAGCGGGCAGACGGTATCCGGAGCTGTGAATGTGGTGACGGACATAACGGGCAAGCCTGAGCCCGGAGGCGGAGCGTTCCTGTTTCTCCTGAACCCGGGGGAGACGCCGGCCGTGTTCGCGAACGCGGCCCAGGCCGTGAACGCACACGACGGAGACCTGAACTATCTCGAGCCTTACGGCTCGATCGTGTTCGACTCCGTCGACACGATCGGAACGAGCACGGCGCAGACCACGCTGGCTCCAGGCACCTACCTGGCGCTTGACATCGGCAGCAGCGCCAAGACCCCGCCGCACACGTTCTTCACCGTCACGCCGTCCAGCACTCCGGCAGCGCTGCCGAACCCGGCGGCGACGATCAGCTCGATCGAGTTCGGCTTCAAGGGCCCGACGACGCTCCACGATGGTGAGGTTGTGAGGTTCGAGAACGAGGGCTTCGTCGTGCACATGGATGTCTGGGCGAAGGTCAAGAACATGGCGGACGCCAAGGAAGCGGTCCACCTGCTGCTGACCACGAACGGCAACGGTAAGAAGCTCAACAGCCTGCTCACTGCCGAGGGCGGCTTCGCGAACCCGATGTCGACTGGCGGGATCGTGCAAGAGACGATCACCGAGAAGCCCGGTATCTACGTCCAGGTGTGCTTCATGGATACCCAGGACGGGCGCTCCCACACCCAGCTCGGGATGGAGCGGATCATCAAGATCGTGAAGTAATCGGCGGGCTACGCCCCCCACGGATTCGGTCGCGCGGCCCTCGGCTGGGGCCGCGCGGCCATTCCTTCCAAACCACGCGAAGGAGTTCGTCCTTCTGCCCTGGCCAGGGTGGAGGGCCACCAGACGCGCCGGTCGAGTTTGATGACCAGGGCGGGCACGAGGATCGTCCGCACGAGGAAGGTGTCGAGCAGGACGCCGAAGGCGATCACGAAGCCGAGCTCGGTGAAGCCGATCAGCGGCAGCGACGCGAGGGCGGCGAACGTGCCGGCGAGCACGATGCCGGCTGAGGTGATGACCGGCCCGGTCACCGCCAGGGCTCGAATCACCCCCTCGCGGGTGCCGGAGCTCAACGTCTCCTCGCGCACCCTTGCCATCAGGAAGATGTTGTAGTCGACCCCGAGTGCGACCAGGAAGAGGAAGGTGAAGAGCACGAGCGACGGATCCTCACCCGGGTAGCCGAAGACGTGTGTGAACAGGAACGCCCCCGTGCCGACGGCGGCGCCGTAGGAGAGCAGCACGGTTGCGATCAGCAGCGCGGGCGCGAGCAGCGACCGGAGCAGCACGGAGAGCGTGAGAAAAACCACCAAGAGGATCATCGGCACGATCACGAAGGTGTCGCGGGTGGCGGCGGCTCGCTGGTCGAACTCCTCTGCGGTCGGTCCTCCGACCAGCGTGGTCTTGCCTCCTGCGGCCCTGGCGATCGCACGTAGCGGCGTGATCAGGTCGAAGGCGCGCCGGCTCGATGGGTTGGCGGCAAGGGTGAGCGTGAAGAACGAATCGCCGCCGCGGCTGACGGTGGGGCCAAGAGCAAGCCGCCTCGGTGCCACTCCCGGGGCATGCGCGAGCGCCGCTCGGACTGCCGGTAGCCGCCGTGCGTCGGGCACGACCACCTCCAGCGGCGCGCTTGCCCCGGCCGGGTAGTGGGCGGCCAGGATCGTCTGACCTCGTGTCGACTCGACCCGGCCACGGAACGAGTTGCCGCTGGTCAGGCCGGCGTTGAGTGACAGCGCGCCGAGGCAGAGTAATGCGAGCAGCACCGTCGCGGCCAGCGCGATCGGCAGGTGGCGGCGGTCGACGCGTTTGGCGATGCCACGCCAGACGCCTGCCTCGCGGCCGGGCTGGTCGCTCACACGCGGCACGAATGGCCAGAACACCTTCCGCCCGGCGATCAGGAGCAGCGCGGGCAGCAGCGTCAGACCGCTGAGCATCGCGACGGCGACTCCCATCGCCGCGATCGGACCAAGACCGCGGGTGCCGTTGACCTGGGCGGCGAGCAGGCAGAGCAGTGCCAGGATCACCGTTGACGCGCTCGCGAAGATCACCGGGCCCGCATGTCCCAATGCCACCCGCATCGCGTCGTGTCGATCTTCGCGCCGGCGGAGCTCCTCGCGGTAGCGAGAGACGAGTAGCAGGGCATAGTCGGTTCCGGCGCCGAACACCAGTACGGTGAGGATCGCCGCCGACTCGCCGTTGACGGTGACGCCGATGGTCGTGAGCAGGTAGCCCAGTCCCTCGGCCGTGAGCTCGGCGAAGCCGACGGCGAGCAGTGGTATCAGCCAGAAGATGGGGCTGCGGTAGATCAGCACGAGCAGCACGAAGATCACGCTGACAGTCACCAGCAGCAGCGTGCCATTGATCTCGTTGAATACCTGTGCGGCGTCGTAGGAGGAGCCGGCGGGGCCCGTGACGTCGACCTCGAGGCCCGGACTCGTCCGCTGCACGACAGCCTTGATCTCCTT
>Ga0302325_10004734_pt1 | contig 31304 bp, 33 predicted proteins | sample Palsa_T0_2_FD_201948 | JGI IMG/M metagenome (GOLD analysis project Ga0302325, IMG submission 201948) | Peat permafrost microbial communities from Stordalen Mire near Abisko, Sweden - Palsa_T0_2 | ecosystem: Environmental > Terrestrial > Soil > Palsa > Peat permafrost | place: Sweden: Abisko... | reverse complement strand
GGCGGCAACGGGCGTAGGAAAGAAGCGCCCGAGCACAGGCACCTGACCATCCGCGTGCGGACGCCCTGCTTCGGAGCTCACGGGAGGTCTACGCCGACGGTTTGCAGAGCCCACGTGACAGACGCCTCCAGATCGTGGTCGGGGCCAAGCTTAGAGGCCTGGAAGATGAGAAAGCTCACATCCGGGGCGGTGCCCGCGTCGACTCTGGTTTCCATCAGTGGGACAGGCCGAGTGGCGGCGCGCCGCACGCCGTCAGGGCCTGCTTGTAGGCCGGCGACTCCAGGTTGATCGTGCTCGGGAACACGAGGATCGCACCGTCGAAATCGGTGATCTCCCCGAGGCCGCCAAGGGTGGACGGAACCGCGGTCGTGGGGTCGGGGAACCCGGAGACGCCGTGCCGGCGCATGCACCGCGCAATCTTGAGCAGCTTCGCCAGCGTCTGGGCGGAAGGGTGCGTCGTCAAGCCGGGGACGGGGAGGCCGCCCGCCAGGAGCCTCTGGCACTTTGCCTGCGCCGCCTTGAACGCGGGCGCTGCGGGACTGGTTCCGGTAGGTATGGCGAAGCTCGCGCCCGCCGACCTCGGGTCTGGGAAGTTGGGCACGCCGTTGGCGCGCATGCACATTACGAGGTGATCGTGCTCGATCGCGACCTGCCGGCCATGCATGGCGATGAGGTGTGCGGGAAGCTCGTCGCCGCCGGCGGCCGCAGCCGGGTGCTGATGCTGACCGGCGCCGCGCAGGATGAGGACCTCATCGCCGGGCTCGGGCTCGGCGCCGATGATTACCTGACCAAGCCGTTCGCGTTCGCTGTGCGCGTCGCGCGGATCGGCGCACTGACTCGCCGTGCGCAGCCGAGCATCCCTCCTTTGCTGGAGCACGGCGACGTGGTGGTTGATACCGCCAAGCGCTGCGCGAAGCGGGCTGGTAGGCCGCTGGCGCTGCGGCCCAAGGAGTTCGCCGTGCTCGAGCTGCTGCTCGCGGCCCAGGGCCGGGTCGTCTCGGCCGAGGAGCTGCTCGCACGCGTATGGGACGAGAACAGAGACCCATTCACCGCGACCGTCAAGATCACGATCAGCCGACTGCGAGCCAAGCTCGGCGACCCGCCCCTGATCCAGACCGTCGCCAAGGCCGGGTACCGGATGTGAGGATCGCGGCGCGGCTGAACAGCCGGATCACCCAGCTGGCGGTAGGGCGGCATCTGTCGCACCGGGCCGTGCGCGTGCGCCTGACGCTGCTCTACGGCGGCCTGTTCCTGCTCTCCGGCGCCGCGCTGATGGCGATCACCTACGCGCTACTGGTCGATGCCGGGTTCGTGTTCACCCTCCAGAGCGGTATAAAAACCGAGCCCGTCACGGGACGGACCCCAAGTTTCGCCCGGACGGGACCGCCCCCTGGCCTTGGCTCGACGACGCACCCCTCCGCACAGACGATGGCTTACTGGCGCCAGGTCGCGCAGTGCGTGCGCCAGCATGGCGTCTCCGGTTTCCCCGATCCTACGACCTCGGTCTCGCCCAACCTGGTCGGTGTCGGCGAGGTGAGCGATCGCGACGGAGCGATCCTTGCGATCCCGGCCAGGATCGAGCAGTCGCCGGCCTTCATGCAGGCGGCCACCACCTGCGGGTTCATGGCCGCCGAGCCAACTGCGCAGGACAGCCGCCGGCGCACGCAGACACGGGATGAGCTGCTGCTCCAGGCCGGGATCGCACTCGCCGGGATGTCGCTGCTCTCGCTCGCGCTTGGCTGGCTGGTCGCCGGGCGCGTCCTCCAACCGCTCGAGGACTTCTACCAGGCGCAGCGCCAGTTCGTCGCGAACGCCTCACACGAGCTGCGCGCGCCGCTGACGCGCCAGCGAGCGCTGATCGAGGTCGCGCTCGCCAACCCCGAAGCGAGCGTCACCTCCCTTCGTTCCACTTACGAGGGTGTGCTCGCGTCCGAGCAGCAGCTGGAGCAGCTGATCGATGGGCTGCTGTCGCTCACGCGCGGCCAGGCTGGGCTCGAGCGCCGCGACGAGCTCGACCTCGACGACCCTCGCCTCCCAGGCCATGCTCGCGCGCAAGTCACAGCTCGCGGGCCTCGATCTCGAGGTTCGTTCGACACTGGCCACAGCGCCGACCGCGGGCGATCCACGACTGATTGAGCGCCTGATCGCGAACCTGATCGACAACGCGATCTGGCACAACACCCCGGGAGGATATGTCGAGATCACCACTGGGATCCGCGACCGGCACGCCTTCGTGTCGATCGCGAACACCGGCCCGACCATCGCACCCGAACAGATCCAGCGTCTCTCTCAACCCTTCCAACGACTGGGCGGCGCCCGTACCCAACACAACACCGGCCACGGACTCGGACTCTCCATCGTCCAGGCGATCGCCAACGCGCACCACACCGAACTCACCGTGGACGCAAGACCGGAGGGCGGACTCACCATCGAAATCTCATTCCCGCCGACGAACACCCCCCCGGGGCCCAAGGGCCGTTGCCGTTGGCTGGTAGCTGGGGTTGTCCCACGCCGGCCAGTTGCTGACGAACCCAGCACGCGACCCCGGCCCGCCGCGCAACACAAAGGAAGCGACTGGCCGGCGGGGGGCACCCCAACTACTGGGGTTTCATCCCGCCGCGCGGATTCCTTGGGTGGTACAGCACTCCGATCAGATAATCCCGGTTCAACCGGCCGATGACTCGGATCGAGATCTCCTTGGGGCAGGCGGCCTCACACTCACCGAAGTTCGTGCACCCGCCGAAGCCTTCGGCGTCCATCTGCTCGACCATGTCCTGCACGCGGGTGTAGCGCCCGGGCTGTCCCTGGGGGAGCCGGCCCAGGTGGGTGATCTTGGCTCCCGTGAAGAGCATGGCGGCGCCGTTGGGGCAGGCGGCGACGCAGGCGCCGCAGCCGATGCAGATGGCGGCGTCGATCGCCTCCTCGGCGTCCTCGGGCGAGATCGGGTTGGCGTTGGGCTCGGGCTTGGGCCCGGTGCCCACGCCGGTGTAGCCGCCGGCCTGCTGGATCCGGTCGAGCGCCGAGCGGTCGACGATGAGGTCCTTGATGATCGGGAACGCGGACGCGCCGAACGGCTCTACGGTGATCGTGGCGCCGTCCTCGAACTGGCGCATATAGACCTGGCAGGTCGTCGTCCCGCCGCCGGGCCCGTGGGGGCGGCCGTCGATGCTCATCGAGCAGGCGCCGCAGATGCCCTCGCGGCAGTCGTGGTCGAAGCCGATGGCGTCGCCGCCGTCGACGGTGAGGCGGTCGTTGAGGGCGTCCAGCATCTCCAGGAACGACTCGTCGGGGGCGACGTCGGCCGCCTCGTAGGTCTCGAAGCGGCCGGGGGCGTCGTGCTCGGACTGGCGCCAGACCCGCAGGGTGAAGTTCACCGGTAGTTCCTCGTCTTGGGCTTGATCTCGCCGAACTCGAGCTCCTCGACGTGGCGCACGGGTGGGGCGCCACGCCCCTGGTTCTCCCACACCGCCACGTTGGCGAAGCGCGTGTCGTCGCGGATCGGTTCTCCGTCCGCCCCCTGGTGCTCCTCGCGCAGGTGACACCCGCACGATTCGTCGCGCACGAGCGCGTCGCGGCACATGAGCTCGCCGAGCTCGATGAAGTCGGCGACGCGACCCGCGTACTCGAGGCTCTGGTTGAGCGAGCGCTCCTCGCCACCGACCTTGAGCTCGGACCAGAACCGCTTTCCGATCTCGGGGATCTCGCGCAGAGCGCGCTCGAGCCTCGGGCGCGAGCGCGAGACCCCACATGCGTCGAGCATGACCTTGCCGAGTTCGCGATGGAAGTGGCTTGCGGGGGTCCTCCCGTCGACCCGGAGCAGACGCTCCAAGCGCTCCTGCACCGAATCCTCGACTTCGGCGAAGGCCGGGTGGCCCGGATCGGCGTGGGGCTGCTCGAGCCGAGCGAGGTAATCGGTGACCGTGTGGGGAAGGACGAAATAGCCGTCGGCGAGGCACTGCATCATCGCGCTCGCCCCGAGCCGGTTCGCCCCGTGGTCGGAGAAGTTCGCCTCGCCGATCGCGAACAGGCCGGGAATCGTGGTCTGGAGGCTGTAGTCGACCCAGAGTCCGCCCATCGCATAGTGCGGGGCGGGATAGATGCGCATCGGCTCGTGCCAGGGGGTCTCCCCGGTGATCTGCTCGTAGAGGTCGAACAGGTTCCCGTAGCGCGAGGCCATCTCCTGCTCGCCGCGCTGCGCGATCGCGTCGCGGAAGTCCATGTACACCGCACGCTCGGTGGGCCCGACGCCGAGCCCCTGGTCGCACACGTGCTTGGCGGCACGAGAGGCGACGTCGCGGGGGACGAGGTTGCCGTAGCGCGGGTACATCTCCTCGAGGAAGTAGTAGCGCTCATCCTCGGGTATCGCACCCGGCTCTCGTTCCTCCCCGCGCGAGCGGGGAACCCACACCCGGCCGTCGTTGCGCAGCGACTCGCTCATCAGCGTGAGCTTCGACTGGTGCTCGGCGGTGGCCGGGATACAAGTCGGATGGATCTGGGTGAAACAAGGGTTGGCGAAGCCCGCGCCACGGCGGTACGCCCGCCAGATCGCGGTGACGTTGCAGCCCATCGCGTTGGTCGAGAGGAAGTACACGTTCGAGTAGCCGCCGGTGGCCAGCACCACGGCATCGGCCGGGTGGGAGCGGGTCTCGCCGGTGACCAGGTCGCGGGCCACGATCCCGCGGGCGCGCCCGTCGCAGAGCACGATGTCGAGCATCTCGTGGCGCGTGTGCATGTTCACCTGCCCGGCCTTGATCTGGCGCGAGAGTGCGCCGTAGGCGCCGAGGAGGAGCTGCTGGCCGGTCTGGCCCCGGCAGTAGAAGGTGCGCTCCACGAGCACGCCGCCGAAGGACCGCGTGGCGAGCAAGCCGCCGTACTCGCGGTTGAACGGGACCCCCTGGGCGACGGCCTGGTCGATGATCTCGGTCGAGAGCTCGGCCAGTCGCCACACGTTGGCCTCGCGCGAGCGGAAGTCGCCGCCCTTCATGGTGTCCGCGAAGAGCCGGTGCAGCGAGTCACCGTCGTTGGAGTAGTCCTTGGTGGCATTGATGCCGCCCTGGGCGGCGATCGAGTGCGCGCGCCGTGCGCTGTCCTGATAGCAGAAGGCCTCGACGTGGTAGCCCATCCCCGCGAGCGTCGAGGCGGCGCTCGCACCGGCGAGTCCCGTCCCCACCACGGCGATAACGTGATCCGAGCGCCGGCGCGGGCCGACGAGCTCGTGGTTGTCCTTCCAGATCCGCCACTTCTCCTCGATCGGACCGTCGGGAATGCGGGCGTCGAGCTTCATCGGGTCGCCGCCGAACGCGGATGGGCGGTGGCCGGCTTGGGAAGCGCACCGGTCCAGAACAGGGTCGGCACGAGCGCGAAGCCGATCACCGTGACCAGGGTCACGCCGGTGGCGAGGCGACGCCAGAACCAGTTGCGGTCCGGGCTGTCGACGCCGGCGGTCTGGGCTCCACTCCACAGTGCGTGGTTCATGTGGAAGCCGAGGAGCGCGACGGCGCCGACGTAGATGACCACGATCCACCATTTTTGGAAGGCGCCATAGGCGTTCGCATAGACCGTCCCCTTGTGCAGCGGCGTGGGATGGATGGTCAGGGTCGTGAACTGGAGCACGTGGAAGATCACGAAGACGAGGATCACCAGGCCGGTGAGCGGCATCGTCCGCGCTGCGATCGTCGAGCGTATGCGCTGGGGACGGTGGTCTCTGGACTGGGCGGCGCGGTTGCGGCGGTAGAGCTGTGTCACCACCGTCAGGTGGAGGACGAGGGCGGTGAAGAGGACGATCCGCTCGATCCACAGGGCGAAGTCATGGGGGAGCACCGGCGAGCCGATGGTGCGCAGGAAGTGGGCGTAGCGATCGAGCGCTGCGTGGCCGTGGCCCGGTCCCTCCAGCGCCTTGAGGTTGCCGAGCATGTGGGCGACGACGAAGAGCGCGAGGATGATCCCCGTCACTGCGGCGACGTACTTCTTGCCGATCGTCGACCGCCAGAGCGTCCTCAGGCGGTGCGGCCGGTAATCGATTGCTTGATCGTTGGTGCTCATGCGACTCGGAGGCGCACGCCTTAAGGGCCTCGGATGGCCCTGGGCGCGTGTCTTCAGCGCACCGGAGACCCGAGCGCGGACTGGAGCGCCCGGCGCACGTGCTCGACGGTGATCACGCCCCTCAGCGTGCCCTCGCGGTCGACGGCCATGAGCGCCCCGAGCCGGCCCAGAGGCTCGGAGTTGAGGAGATCGCCCAGGGGGCGATCCTCGTCGACCAGCCACGAGCCGGCGCCCCCGTCCTCGACGACGGCGCCCACCGTGAGCCATCCCTCACCGGAGTCGGCGGCTGTCTGGATGGGCTCCTGGCGGACGATCCCCAGGAAGCGGCCCTCGCCGTCGATGACGGGGAACCACGACCAGCCGTAGCGCAGGAAGTACGCGTCGAGGGCCTCGGCGACCGCCGTCTCAGCGGGAATGGCCACCGGCTGGCGGTCCATGATGTCGGAGACCCGGACGCCCGTGATCCGCTGCGTCACCGCCGTCTGCGCGAGCGTACCCCGCGCGGACTGGGCGATTAGATAGCCCATGGCCGCGAACCAGATCCCGGTCACATCCCGGAAGGCGATGAGGATGACGAGACCCCCCGCTCCGAGCAACCACCCGAATCCCTGTCCCAGGCGCGCCGCCACGCGCGTGGCGCGGATCTGATCGCCGGTCACACGCCACACGATCGCCCGGGCGATCCGCCCACCGTCGAGGGGGAAGGCCGGCATCAGGTTGAAGACGAAGACGATCACGTTCATGACCAGCAGCCAGCTCATGCACAGGAGCACCGGGGTGACCCGAACCGTGCTCCTGAGCAGGGCCGCGTCGAGCAGGCGGTGGGGGCCGACGACGGCGAGGTCGATGACCAGGCAGAGAAGGATCACAGCCAGGGTGGCCGCGGGGCCCGCGGCGGCGATCCGGAACTCCTCGCCGGGATTGGTCGAGTCGCGGCTCATCTGCGTGATCCCGCCGAAGAGGAAGAGATCGATCCGCTTGACCTCGACTCCTTCGCGGCGGGCGACGAGAGCGTGCCCGAGCTCGTGGACGATCAGCGAGGCGAAGAGGAGCAGCACGCTCGCCACCGTCGTGGCGTAGGCGACCCCGTCAGAGCTGTGCAGCGTGGCCCGGAACGGACCCGACAGTAGGTAGATCAACACGAAGAGAATCAGGAACCAGCTGAGGTCCACGCCGATCCGGATTCCGAACGCGTCGATTAGCTTGATCGAGCCAGAGCGACGAAACATGCTGCAATAGTCGCATAGGTTCGCCCGCGCCCGGCAGGGACGGGGCGGCCGCCACCGACAGGAGCGATAGATGACGGAGATCGTAAGAGAGCTGCGGCGACATCTGGCGGAGCTGACCGACCTGCGCAACACGCTGCAACTGCTCCAATGGGACCAGCAGACGATGATGCCGCCGCGGGGCGCGGAGCTGCGAGCCGACGAGATCGCGACCGTCCAGCGCCTCCTCCACGACCGGTTCGTATCGGCGCAGACCGGGCGGCTGCTCGACGACGCCGAGGAGGAGTGCCGCGACCTTCCCCCGGACTCGGACGACGCGCGGTTGATCATCGTAGTCAGGCGCCGCTGGGAGAAAGCGCGCCGGGTGCCGTCGGACCTCGCCGCCGAGCTCGCCAAGGCCGCATCGGTCGGCCAAGAAGCATGGGTCGACGCTCGCGCCCGGTCGGACTTCGCCGCCTTCCTCCCCCATCTGCGCCGTGGTCTCGAGCTCAAGCGCCGCTACGTCGACTGCTTCGAGGGCTACGACAGCGCCTACGACGTGCTCCTCGACGACTTCGAGCCGGGACTGCGGAGCGCCGACGTAAAGGTCCTGTTCGACGAGCTCAAGGCCGAGCTCGTGCCCCTCATCGCCGCCGTGGCCGAGCGCGCCGACGCCGTCGATGACTCTTGCCTGCACGGCACCTTCCCGCTCGAGGGCCAGCGCGCGCTGGTCCTCGACGTCGTGTCGCGCATGGGCTTCGACCCCGCGGGCTGGCGCCTGGACGACACGGTGCACCCGTTCGCCAGCGGCCTGGGCTCGAGTGATGTGCGGATCACTACGCGCTGGGACGAGGCCTTCCTGCCCATGGGCCTGTACGGGGCGATGCACGAGTGCGGGCACGGGCTCTACGAGGCCGGCATCGATCCGAGTCTGCGGCGTACGCCGCTCGGCTCGGGCGAGGCGCTCGGGCTGCACGAGTCGCAGAGCCGGATGTGGGAGAACATGGTGGGCCGCGGGCGGCCCTTCGCGGACTATCTCGCGCCGCGGATTGCGGAGGTGTTCGGAGGTCCGCTCTCGGGCCTGGAGCCCGATCCCTACTACCGCGCCGTCAACCGTGTGCACCCGTCGTTCATTCGCGTCGAGGCTGACGAAGCGACGTATGGCCTGCACATCATCCTGCGCTTCGAGCTCGAGCAGGAGATGATCGAGGGCCGGGTCGCCCTCGAAGATCTCCCCGAGGTCTGGAATGAGCGTTTCCTGCGCTATTTCGGGCTCGAGGTCCCCAACGACGCTCAGGGGGTGCTTCAGGACGTCCACTGGGCGGCAGGCCTGGTCGGCTACTTCCCCACCTACGCGATCGGCAACCTGGTGGCCGGCCAGCTGTGGGAGCGCGTGCGCGCCGACCTGCCCGACCTCGACGCTCAGATGTCCGCCGGCGAGCTGGCGGCGCTCCGCGAGTGGCTGCGCGAGCACGTGCATCGGCACGGTTCGAAGTGGGGCGCTCGCGAAGTGCTCGAGCGCGTCACCGGCGCCCCCCTCGCGGTCGCTCCGTTCATGAGCTACCTGAAGGGCAAGGTAGGCGCCGTCTACGGCCTCTAGCTGCGTCCGCCGAGCAGGCGTACCGGCCTGCATGCGCCTGCGAGCGTATATGTGCGAGCCTCGGTATACATCCGAACGCCTACTGCGACCCCGAAGCCACCCGGAGATGAATCAGTGAGCCAATCCCCCGTACGCGTAGCGGTCACCGGCGCTGCCGGCCAGATCGGTTACGCCATCTTGTTCCGGATCGCCAGCGGCCAGTTGCTCGGTGCGGACACCCCCGTGCACCTTTCCCTGCTCGAGATCCCGGCCGCCGTGAAGGCAGCCGAGGGTACGGCGATGGAGCTCGACGACTGCGCCTTCCCCCTCCTTGCCGGGGTCGACATCTACGATGACCCGGCGGTCGCCTTCGACGGCGTCAACATCGCGCTTCTCGTCGGCGCCCGTCCGCGGAGCAAGGGCATGGAGCGCTCGGACCTGCTCGAGGCCAACGGCGGCATCTTCAAGCCTCAGGGCGAGGCGCTGAACGATCACGCGGCGTCCGACATCAAGGTGCTCGTAGTCGGCAACCCCGCCAACACCAACTGCCTGATCGCGCACAGCAATGCCCCCGACATCCCCGCTGAGCGCTTCACCGCGATGACCCGCCTGGATCACAATCGCGCGATTGCTCAGCTTGCCGCCAAGGCCGGGGCGGCGGTCAGCGACATCACCACCATGACCATCTGGGGCAACCACTCCGCCACCCAGTACCCGGACATCTTCCATGCCAAGGTGAGCGGTCAGAATGCCGCCGAGCTCGTCGACGATCAGGAGTGGCTCGAGAACGACTTCATCCCCACCGTGCAGAAGCGCGGCGCCGCAATCATCGAGGCGCGTGGCGCGTCAAGCGCGGCGTCGGCCGCGAACGCCGCCATCGACCACGTTCACGACTGGGTGCTCGGCACGCCGGCCGGGGACTGGGTTTCGATGGCCATCCCCTCGGTGGGCGACTACGGGGTACCGGAGGGCATCATCTCCAGTTTCCCCGTCACCACATCAGGCGGGTCCTTCGAGGTCGTTCAGGGGCTTGAGCTGAATGGGTTCTCGCGGGCGCGGATCGATGCCACCGCGAACGAGCTTGTGGAGGAGCGCGACGCGGTCACGCAGCTCGGGCTGATCTAACCCAGATCCAGCCCCAGTTTCAGGACTTGGCGTCGGAGGAGAACCATCCCTGCCCGTTGCGCTTGATGGTGCCGTCCTTCTCCAGAGCGGGCATCACCCGGTACAGATAGTTGGGCTGGATCTTCATCGCCTCGGCCAGCCGGGGGATGGTGATCCCGGGCTGCGAACGCACCAACTCGAGCGCTTGGCTGGCTCGGGTGTTACCGCCGCGCCGTCCACGAGGGCGTCCGGGACGGCGACGCTGGGTGGCACCGCGGGCGCTGCGTGTCGCGGCGTGCGGGGTGCGCGCGCGACGCGCGGGCGCGGTGGAATCGCCAGCCAGCGCCGAACGCGCCGCCTCGAGCTTGGCGACCTCTTCCTTGAGCTCGCTGATGCGTAGCTCGATGTCTTTTACGGTTGTGTCAAGAAAACCGGCCATCGGTCTCCCTCTCTCGGGGGTTTAGGCAAAGGTAAGGAGTTACGATACAGATTGCAACGTTGGGCCTCATATTTCTTGCTCAACGAGCTTCTTGAGCCGCTCCAATGAGATGTGGGCCTCACGTTCCGAAACTCCCCCGACAAACACCCGGCTGGCGACGACACCCAGCCGGCCGCCCGGAGTCTTGAACTCGTTCGTGTAGTCAAACACGGTGTGTTGATCACCGTCGCTGGTCAGCTCATAACGGGTCCGGGCCCGCGAATGGGCCGGACCCTTGCCCTCCCATTCGGCGAGCCGCGGTGCTTTGACTTCGACGAGGGTCCACTGCACGCGAAAGGTGACCCCGCGGATTCGAAGGTTCTGTTCCATGGTCGAGCCCCTTCTCGGCGGTCCCTCCGAGAATGCCTCCAGGGACCGCTGGATGCTGACCCATTCGTGCAGGCGCTTAGGGTCCATCACCACCTCCCAAACCCGCTCGATGGGCGCGCCTATCCGGATCCGATTGTGAACGACGGTCATGGTGGGGGCGGACACTACGGGGTTGCTGCAACGTGTGACGACCGCGTCTACCTGGCGATCAAACGTTCGGCCGCTTCCCACTCGCGTAGCGCGTGCTCGATGGACGCGTCGAGGGAGTGCAGCCGGACGCCGAGCAGCTTGACCCCGCGATCGTCGCGCGGGAGGAGATCCTCGCCCAAGCTCTCCATGAGCGGACCGACGAGGGCGTGATCCTCTCCGGCGATCACGGCGGAGATCCGGCTCGCGATCGGAGTCACCGTGAGGCGCCTGAAGGAGATCGTGGGACGCGAGACCAGCATGTGATGGCGGATGCGATCGATCAGCTCACCGTAGGAGACGGTGTCCGGGCCGCCGATGTCGAGTGACTCGCCTCCCACAGCCTCGCTGGTGGCGGCGCGCGCGAGCATCTCGATCACGTCGCGCTCGTCGATCGGCCTCGTGACGTGGGTGTGCCAGGCGGGGACGGCGAGGACCGGCAGTCGCTCCACCAGGTGAACGAGGAAACGGAAGGACCGCGAGCGGGCCCCAATGACGATGGAGGCGCGCAGGGCGACCGAGTCGGGGATCGCGTCGAGCAGAGTGTGCTCGACTTCGAGGCGGCTCGCGAGATGCAGCGACGCCGGTCCCTGGGCCGGGACGAGGCCGCCGAGGTAGACGATCCGGCGCACGCCCGCGACTGTCGCCGCGCGGGCGAAGTTCTCCGCCGCGGCGCGCTCGCGAACGTCGAAGGCGCCGTCCGAGGATGGCTCCATCGAGTGGATGAGGTAGTAGGCGACCTCGATGTCGCGCAGGGCATCGTCGAGGCCCTCGCCGGTCACCGCGTCGCCGGCCGCGACGGGGATACCGAGCCCGGCATGGCCCGGGTGGCGCGTGAAGCCGCGGACGCGATGCCCGTCGCGCAGGAGCCGGGGCGTGAGCCGCGACCCCACGTACCCCGTGATACCGGTAACGAGGATGTTCACCGACCGACTATGGCAACTGCGAGGCTCCCGAGCGCGTGGACCGGCGCGGCACGAAAGCTCCGGAAAATGCGGGCGGTTCCCGCTCGGCGCATGAGACTTCCCGCTGTTTGCAGGGAAACAGCGGGATCGAGAAGTTCGTGCGTTTTCCGGGAAACGGGATTGCGGGAGGGGGGCGAACTCGGTTTGATGGTCGTGTCGTCGAGCTTGGTTTCAACACGGAAGAGGACGGGAGAGGGCATGGCTGATGGACGCACACGAGCGATGAAGGCGAGCTGCGAGAACTGCTTCTTCCACGAGCATCGCCTCTGTGCCGTCTCCGACTCGCGGCCCTGCTCGACCTTCAGGCCCGCCCATCCGGACGGGCTTCGCCCGCCCAAGCAGCTGCGCTTCGTGTTCCGCCAGGAGCGCAGCCTCCAGGTCGCCTACGCCTTCCCGACGGCGCAGGAGCAGGTCGCCCTCCACGCCTGAGGGACCGAGCGGATGCGCGCCGCACCCCGGCCCGATATGTTTCCTGCATGTACGCGCCGCTGATCGGCGGATTCATCGCCTTCGTCCTCCTCGCCGTGCTCGTCGGGTGGTTCGTGGACCCCGCGCGCGGCGGCGGCGACTCCGAGCGCGATCAGCACCACTGAGGGCCGCTCAGGCACCCGGGAGTTCGCCGCCAGGCGAACCCTCAAGGCCGCGTTAGCGGCCCGGCCGCCGTCAGCCGCCCGCGGCCGCGATGACCCGGTCGTACTCGCGCTGGACGTCGGTGCGGTCCGAGGGCTCGGGGACGGATTCGACGCTCGACCGGAGGATCATCGCGGCCTGCCTGAGCAGGATCTCCCGTTGCTCCCCGTCGGTGGTGAGTTCGGTGATCTTGGTCAGCGCGTCGAGCTGGCGGATCATCACCGCGGGCATGCCGCGCCCCGCCTGGCGGATCTTCTCGAACGTGCGCTCCACGAGGCCCGAGTAGCTCACGTGTGCGGTGACCACCCGGACGAAACCGTGGCTGTCGCGGTGCACGCGCGTCGGCTCCCAGCGCGTGGTGACCTTGCACAGGCTCTCGCCCAGCCAGTCGATGCAGGTCAGCGCCGTGAAGGTGTCGTTGACCGCCGGCGACAGGGCACGGATGGCGATCTCGACGAGTTGGTCGAAGGCGAAGGCAAGATCCTGGGTCAGCGTCCGGTTGGGTCCGGTGACGTGCGCGCGGCGGAGCTCCTGGGTGACCGCGTCGGCGGCCTGCGCCGGCCACACGACGGCCATTGCGTGTCCCTGGATGAGGAAGTGCCCGGGGCGGTACAGGAGGCGGACCACGGCTCCCTTCTCGGTGGCCAGGCGGACCAGCGTCCGGTGGCGGATGAACTGGAGGTATCCGCTCGCTGGTGCGGGCACGGTGCCACCCCCTGTCCGCATTCGCGTCAGCAGCTCGGTCACGGACGGTCCCGCCTCGAGCGTGCCCGGCACGCCCTGCTCGGTCTCGATCGCCCGCGACAGGTCGCGCGCGATGCTCGCGATCACCTGTGGTAGCTGGATCGAGGTCGCGATGTGGTGAATGAAGTAGATGAGCACGCCCATGGACACCACGACGAGGGCGACCGAAACGGTGATCGACAGGTGGGGGACGAACTGGCGACCGTCTTTGAGCGGCCCGGGGATCGACACCAGCACGAGGGTCGCGTAGACGAAGGTCGCCACGAACGTACCCAGGGTGAACTGAGTGCCGCGGTCACGGATGAAGTTGCGGAGCATCCGGGGCCCAAACTGCGTCGAGGCCAGTGTCAGGGTCACGATCATGATCGAGAACACCACGCCGACGACGGTGATGACCGCGGCTGCGAGCGTGGTCAGGATCTGACGCGCGGCGTCGGCACCCCCCTCGATCACCCACGAAGGCAGGCGCAGCGTTCCCTGAAAGACGTCGCGATCGAGCGCATGGGTCAGTGCGTAGAGGGCAACCGCACCGAGCACCTCGACCACGGGCACGAGCCAGAGGTTGGTCCGCAACGCCTCACGCCGCCACTCGGAGAGCGGGAACATCAGGATTCGGTGTGGTCGGCGAACATGGCTGCGGGCAGGCGGCGGCGGCGCCGACCAGTCTTCCCGGCTCACCTGCGTGGATCGTAGCTGGCCGTGCGCGGGGTCCCACCTCACTGCAACGGCCCGTGCGCGTAGAGTTTCACCCCACAGGACGAGAGGAGCGACGTGCGCATCACCGTGCTGGGAAAGTCTCCAGCCTGGCCGGACGCGGGAGGGGCCTGCAGCGGGTATCTGATCGAGGAGGATGGATTCGGGTTGCTGCTCGACTGCGGCAACGGCGTCTTCCCGAAGCTGCGTCGGTTTCGCGACTACGTGGACGTCGGCGCGGTGATCGTCTCGCACGTGCACGCCGACCACTGGCTCGACCTCGTCCCCTTCGCCTACGCACTCACCTACGCGCCCCGCCAGCAGCCCGTGCCCGTGGCCGGGTGCTCTGGCATCGAGCACCCCGCCCGCCCAGCTCTCTACGCGCCGCTGGGCGCGGCCGAGACCTTCCGCAACGTCACCTCCAACTGGGGTAGCGACGATCTCATCGAGCATGCCTTCCACCTGCGCGAGTACGACGGGACCGAAGCGCTCGAGGTCGGGCCGTTCTCGGTCCGGTTCTGCGAGGTCCCTCACTACGTGGTGACCTACGCCGTCGAGCTCACGAGCAAGTCGGGTGCAGGCGGGCGGTTCACCTACAGCGCCGATTGCCGCCCGAACGACGCCCTCGTCGAGTTCGCGCGGGACACCGACATGTTGCTCATCGAGGCCACCCTGCCGCGTCCCGAGCGGACCGGCGTCCGCGGGCATCTGACGCCCTGCGAGGCCGGCGAGCACGGGCGCCGCGCCGCGGCGAGGCGGCTCGTGGTCACGCATATCTCCGACGAGCTTGACCCGGCGTGGGCACGGTCCGAGGCCGAGCGAAGCTACGGCGGCCCGGTCGAGCTGGCCGCCGAAGGCGAGACGTACACGGTCTAGATAGGCTCTCGGTACGCTCACGAGATGATGCCCGACCGCGACCTCTTCGCCAATTTCGAGCGCATGCGACGTGAGATGGACGAACTCTTCGGAGATGTCTTCGAGCGCACCGGCCTCGGGCGCAAGCGAGCCGGCTTCTCGCCCGCGGTCGACGTGATCTACGCCTCCGACCCCCCGCGGGCGATCGTGACGGCGGAGCTCGCGGGCATCGACGTCGGCGACCTCGAGCTCGAGCTCGAGGGCTCACAGCTCATCCTCGCCGGCCATCGCAAGCCCGCGGCCGCCAACGGCGAGGTCTACCAGCAGGTCGAGATCGAGCACGGTCCCTTCCGCCGCGTGGTCGACCTGGCCGGTGAGGTGGTCGCCGAGGGGGCGAAGGCCGAATATCACGACGGGATCCTTCGCGTCGAGCTTCCGCTCGTCTCGAGCGAGTCCCGCTCGCGCACGGTGCCGATCGAGATCAGTCCGTCTCGCCAGGAGTCGCAATGATCGAGGTAGGGGCCACGGACGGCGGCCCCAAGTCGGTCGATATCAACGGTCAGCGCGTCCTGCCCGCGGCGGTCGGGGTCCTGCCCTTACGCGACATGGTTGCGTTTCCCGACATGCTCGTGCCGCTCGGGATCACCCAACAGCGGAGCATCGATCTGATCAACGAGGTGCTGAGCGGCGATCGCACGATCGCCATGGTCGCCATGCGCAGCCCCGACGTCGAGGCGCCCGGCCCCGACGACCTCTACGACGTCGGCGTCCTCGGCGTCGTGGCGCGGATGATCCGCGTCCCCGACGGGACGCTCAGAGTCCTCGTTCAGGGCGGCCAGCGGGTCCGGATCGAGAGCTGGGAGCAAACCGAGCCGCATCTGGTGGGGAAGATCGCCGGGGCGCCCGACATCGTCAAGGAGACACCCGAGCTGGTGGCGCTCATGCGCAACGTCCAGCAGACGTTCTCGAGCATCGTGGAGGAGGTGCCCTATCTGCCCGAGGAGCTCCAGGTCATGGTCGCCAACGTGGAGGACCCCAGCGTCCTCACGCACCTCATCGCCGGTGCGCTGCGGCTGAAGACCGAGGAGAAGCAGGCGCTGCTCGAGGAGCTCGACGTGGCCAAGCGGCTGCGGCGGCTGTCCGAGATCCTCGCGCGGGAGCTCGAGCTCGTGGCGATCGGGTCAAAGATCCAGTCGCAGGTGCAGTCCGAGCTCGAGAAGGGCCAGCGGGAGTTCTTCCTGCGCCAGCAGCTAAAGGCGATCCACGAGGAGCTCGGCGAGACCGATGAGGCACAGGCTGAGGCCGGCGAGCTCCGCGAGCAGCTCGCCGCCCTCGACCTCCCCGAGGAGGTGCGCAAGCAGGTTGATCGCGAGCTCGCGCGGCTCGAGCGCCTCCAGCCGGCTATGGCCGAGTACGGCGTCGTGCGCGGCTACCTCGAATGGATCGCGGCGCTGCCGTGGAACATCTCGACCGAGGACAAGCTCGATCTCGCGCACGCGCGCGTGGTGCTCGACGAGGATCACTACGACATCGAGCAGGTCAAGGAGCGGATCCTCGAGTTCCTCGCGGTACGCACCCTCAAGCCCGATGCCCGCGGGTCGATCCTCCTCTTCGTGGGACCTCCCGGCGTGGGCAAGACCTCACTCGGGCGCTCGATCGCCAGGGCGCTCGGCCGTAAGTTCGAGCGCATCAGCGTCGGCGGCGTCCGCGACGAGGCCGAGATCCGCGGTCACCGGCGCACCTACATCGGCGCCATGCCGGGCACGATCATCCGCGCCATGCGCGACGCGGGGGCGAACAACCCGCTGCTCATGATCGACGAGATCGACAAGATGGGCACCGACTTCCGCGGGGACCCTTCGAGCGCCATGCTCGAGGTCCTCGACCCCGAGCAGAACGAGACCTTCCGCGACCACTACCTCGACCTCCCCTTCGACCTCTCGAACGTGATTTTTGTCACCACGGCCAACACGCTCGAGACGATCCCGGGACCGTTGCGCGATCGCATGGAGATGATCCAGCTCTCGGGCTACACCGAGGCCGAGAAGCTCGAGATCGCCAAGCGATACCTGGTCCCGCGTCAGATCGAACGCAACGGCCTGAAGCCGAGCCGGATCGCCTTCAGCGATTCGGCGCTCAAGGCGATCATCTCCGACTACACCCGCGAGGCCGGCGTCCGGCAGCTCGAGCGCGAGATCGGAGCCGTGTGCCGGAAGGTGGCCCGCCAGTTCGCCGAGGGCACAGCGAAGCGCAAGGTCACGGTCACCGAGCCGCGTGTCCGGGAGCTCCTGGGCCGCCGCAAGTTCTACTCGGAGTCGCGCCGCCGGACCTCGCGGCCCGGCGTCGCCACCGGGCTGGCCTGGACCCCCGTCGGCGGGGACGTGCTCTTAATCGAGGCGACGGCGATGCCGGGCAGCGGCAAGCACCAGATAACCGGCCAGCTCGGCGACGTGATGAAGGAATCGGCGCAGGCCGCCCTCTCCTACCTCCGCAGTCACGCCGATGAGCTCTTCGGAGAGCTCCCGGCCGACTACTTCGCGACCCACGATCTCCACATCCACGTGCCCGCGGGGGCGATCCCCAAGGACGGCCCGAGCGCAGGCATAACTATCGCCACCGCGGTGGCCTCGCTCCTCTCCGGGCGCCCGGCGCGCGCCGACCTCGCGATGACCGGCGAGATCACGCTCACCGGCCAGGTGCTGCCCATCGGCGGCCTCAAGGAGAAGGCGCTCGCGGCCCAGCGAGCGGGAATCCGGCGGATCATCGCTCCCGCCCTCAACGAGCACGACATCGAGGACATCCCCGAGCACCTGCGCAAGAATCTGGACTTCATGTTCGTCAGCGACTACCGGCAGGTCTTCGACGCGGCGCTCGAGCAGCGCCGTCCGCGACAGCGTGCCCGAGTCGGGGCGGCGTGATTCACCACTCGCGATAGGGGTATCCCCTCGAACGAGCGCCCAGTTACTTGTCGTATCCTCACGAACCAAGAGCCAAAAGCATGGAGGGAGAGCAATGTCATTACGAAAGAAGGCCAGGAAGAAGGCCAAGGCCACCGCGGCCGCGGTGCCGTTCAATGCCGCCGATGTCGCCAACATCGCCACGGCCAACCCGTACATCGCGCGTCTGATCGAGGACGCCGAACTCAGGGAGAGCGTCAAGACCGCGCTCGACTCGACGCGCAGCGCCTACAACCGCCTGTCGAACGGCAAGGCGCCGGCCAAGGCGCTCCTCGACGACAAGAAGCTGCACCACGACCTGCGCACCGCGGTCGACGCGATCCGTGACGCCACCGAGGCCCTCTCGGACGAGAAGAAGAAGCGCCGCCGCAAGGGCCTGAGCTTCGGGCGCCTCGTGATTCTCGGTGGGATCGGCACCGGCGCCGCCGTCGCCGCCAGCGAGAAGCTCCGCTCGAAGGTCCTCGACACGCTGTTTGGTGCTGAGGAGGAGTTTGAATACGCGGCGCCAGCAACAGCGCCGGTCGAGCCGGAGCCAGCTCCGGCGGCGTAGCTAGCCGGCGCCGTTGCTGGCGCCGTTGCGAGTTCCCCTCCAGGGGCCGGTAATCGGGCTCCTGGGGGAACTCGCCTGGCCTGGCGGGACGGACATACTCGGGAGGGATGCGACGGATTGCTCTAGCCGTGCTGGCTCTCGTGGTCGTGCTCTTGGTCGTGGCCCAGCTCTTGCTGCCTGGGATCGCCGCGCGGCGGCTTAGGGATCGGTTGGGGCGGTCGGGGCGGGTGATCTCGGTGTCGGTGTCGGCTTTTCCGGCGATCGAGCTTCTGTGGCATCGGGCGGGGACGGTGGATGTGCGCCTGGCGAGCTATCGCTCGGGCACTCCGATGGGGCTTGGGCATGTGCTGGACGAGACGGCGGACGCCGGCAGCGTCAATGCGACGATCGATCGGCTCGATACCGGCCTGATCACCCTGCGGAACGTCACACTGCGCAAGCGCGGTGATGTCCTGAGCGGGCGGGCGACCCTTACCGACGCTGACCTGCGGGCGGCGCTGCCGGCGGGGCTCTCGGTCGAGCCCGTGGCTTCGGGGGACGGCGAGCTCGTGCTCCAGGGAAGCGCTCTGGGGTTGACCGCCGACGCGACGCTGAGCGCCCATGACGGTGCGCTCCAGATCGCTCCTGACGTGCCCTTTATCGGAGGATTGCTCACCCTCACCTTGTTCCGCGACACCCGTGTCGACGTCGAGGGGGTGGGGGCGAGCCTGGTTCCTGGCGGTTATTCGATGAGCGCCCGCGCGCGACTGCGTTAATCGGAGTCTCCTGTTGTTTCTCCGTGGGTGTTTATCGGTTGGGGAGGGGTGGGCCGAGGGCTCGCTCGAGACTGCGGCTCTTCAGGACGCCGGTCACGAGGTCGACCCCCGCCGTGAGCACTGGGGCTCGCCCCGTGCCTACGTCCACGACCCGGCCGGGCGCCTGGTCGAGGTCATGGCGTTTGCGCCGGGACGGGCGGGGGGCTGGCACGGAGCGGGCCGCCGGGCCCAGGCGGGCCGGGCCCGTGTTCACTTTCCTCTGCCTGGTGTGGGTTTCGTAACGCGACCCTCGGCCGAGCTCGCGCACGACGACCTCGAGGCCCCGGCCGACCAGCCCCGCGATAGCAGCCCTATTCCGCGCGCGCCGCATCCCCTCCTCACGATTCCAGGGCACGACGCGGCGTGCGCCCTCCCCCAGCCCACCACACCACCCACGGAGAAACAACACAAGCGCCGTCAATCGACGGGCTTGGGTGAGCGCCAGGGGGCGCGGAGGCGGCGCTCGAGCTCGTCGCCGAGCTCGTCGACGGCGATCCGGTCCTGGGTCAGGCTGTCGCGGTCGCGCAGCGTCACCGTGCGGTCCTCGAGCGACTGGTGATCGACGGTGATCGCCCACGGGGTCCCGATCTCGTCCTGGCGGCGGTAACGGCGTCCGATCGCGCCGCCCTCGTCGTACTCGGTCTGGACGCGCTCGCGCAGATCGAGGTAGATCTCGCGGGCGAGCTCGGGCTGGCCGTCCTTGCGCACGAGTGGGAGCACGGCCACCTTGACCGGCGCGAGCAGCGGGTGCAGGCGCAGCACGGTGCGCTGCTCGCCCTCGATCTCGTCCTCGTCGTAGGCGTCGACGAGGAAGGCCAGGGTCGCCCGATCGGCCCCCGCGGCAGGCTCGATCACGTGCGGTAGGTAGCGCTCGCTCGTGACCGTGTCGACGTACTCGAGCTTGGCGCCCGAGTGCAGCGCATGCTGCCTGAGGTCGAAGTCGCCCCGGTTGGCGATGCCCTCGAGCTCCTGCCACCCGATCGGAAAGAGGTACTCGATGTCGCTCGTGGCGCTCGAGTAGTGGGAGAGCTCGTCCTCGTCGTGGGCGCGCAGGCGCAGGTGGTCGCCGCGCAGCCCGAGCCGCAGGTACCAGTTCATCCGCTCCTCGAGCCAGTGCTCGAACCATTTCTCGGCCTCGTCCGGGTGCACGAAGTACTCCATCTCCATCTGCTCGAACTCGCGGGTCCTGAAGATGAAGTTCCCCGGGGTGATCTCGTTGCGGAAGCTCTTGCCCACCTGGGCGATCCCGAACGGGGGCTTCTTGCGCGAGAACTGGAGGTAGCTGCGGAAGTTCAGGAAGATGCCCTGGGCCGTCTCCGGGCGCAGGTAGACGGTCGAGCCCTCCTCCTTCACCGGTCCCACCGTCGTCTGGAACATGAGATTGAAGTCGCGGGCCTCGGTCAGGTCGCAGGCGGGCGTCTCGCCCGGTCGCATGGAGGGCTTGCGCCCGCAGTGCTCGAACTCGAGCTGGTCGGCGCGGAAGCGCAGCTTGCATGTCCGGCAGTCGATGAGCGGGTCTGTGAACCCCTTCAGATGGCCGCTCGCCTCCCAGGTCTTCGGGTGCAGGATGATCGCTGAGTCGAGCGCCACCACGTCCTCGCGCTCCTGGAGCAGGGAGCGCCACCACTGGTTCTTGACGTTCGTCTTGAGCAGGACGCCGTAGTGCCCGTAGTCGTAGGCGGAACCGAGCCCGCCGTAGATCTCGCTGCTCGGAAGCACGAAGCCGCGTCGCTTGGACAGCGAGACGATCTTCTCCATGGTCACGACGTCTTCGGTCATCGAGTCCGGATGCTATCCGGCTCTCCGCGCTTGGCACTCTCGCCTACAGAGTGCCAAGAAACCGGCCGGGATCCGAGGTCCCGCGGGCTATACTTCGTGAAGCGATGCCGACCTACGAATACCGCTGTAAGAAGGGCCATGACTTCGAGGTCATGCAACGCATGGCCGACGACCCCATCGTCGAGTGCGAGGTCTGCGGGGCCCCCGTCCAGCGCGTCTTCTCGCCCGTGGCCGTGCATTTCAAGGGCACCGGCTTCTACAACACCGACTACGGGACGAAGAACCGGGCGCGCGAGAAGGAGAAGGACACCGCCGCGGCCGCGGCCAAGGACAAGAAGGCCAAGGACGAATCGTCGAGCTCTGACAAGAAGAAGAAGGCGGACTCGACCCCGGCGAAGACCGAGACCAAGGCGCCGGCGGCGGACTGACCGGCGCCGTAGGCGGCCGCCCTTTAGCCGCCGATCAGCTTGCGGACCGCGCTGGAGACCGCGCTCGGCGGGATGGTGAGCGCGTCCTCGCCGCTCGGCAGGGTCATCGGCGACGTCGGGAGCACGTCAGGCGAGGCCGAGCCGCCCATCTCGCTGGCCAGGAACAGGGTCATGAGGGTGAGCCCGCCCATATCCGTCTGAACCGCTTGGGGCGCGTCCCACGCCGCCCACGGAAGGTGGAAGAAGGTCGTGGGCGTCAGAAGCTGGGACTTGATCGCATTGAGGATCTCCTGCTGGCGCTTCTCGCGGGTGAGATCGTTCTCCGCGGCATTGCAGGCGTTCTCCCGGGTGCGGGCGAGGATCAGGGCCTGCTCCCCGTTGAGGTGGTGCGCCCCGGCGCTCAGGTTGAGCGTGAACCCGCCTTTCGCGGCGCCGCCCGAGATCTGCGAGCACACCCGGTCGGTGGTCAGCGTGATACCGCCGATGGCGTTGATGAACTTGGGGAAATTCCCGAGGTCGACGACGATCACGTGGTTGATCTTGACGCCCGTGAACGCCTCGACCGTCTTCAGCGTCAGCGCCGGCCCACCCACCGACCAGGCGGCGTTGATCTTCTGTAGCCCGACCCCGGGGAGCTGCACCGCCGTGTCTCGCGGGATCGAGAGGCGCCGGGAGACGCCGCCGCCGATGCGCCAGAGCATGATCGTGTCGGTGTTTGCGTCGCGTTCGCTGTAGTTCGATCCGGGCTCCTTGGAACCCAGACCGGTGGTCGGGCGGTTGTCGAGCCCGAGGACCAGGACGGTGTCCGCCGAGGTCAGCATGTTCCCGCCGGGCGTGAGGTCCGCCTGCGCCGAGGCGAGGATCGAGCTCCCCGACTGCTCGGTCGCGCTGATCATGAAGAGCACGAAGGAGAGGAAGACCCAGGCCACGACCGCGACGGCCAGGTAGGCGAGCCCGCGCCGCCAGGTCAGGCGGCGCCAGCGCCGGCGCCGGCGCTCGCTCGGAAGCTGATCGCGATCGCGCCGCGGGCGGACGGGGTCCGGGAGCGCCGCGCCCTCCTCGCCCCGGAGTCGCGCCCGCAGGCCCCTCGGACGCGCGCTGTAGAGCTTGTACGGGCGCTGGGAGTCCTTGCGGCTCGTCCGCCGCGGCTCCTTGGGGGGCGGACCCGCCTCGGCCTCGGGCCGGGACTCCTTGCGGGGGGCGTCCTCACCGGCGCGGTAGACCCGATACGGGGCCGGGTCTTGATAGGGAGTTCGCTGTTTCGGGTCGTCTGGCATGGCTGGGTTGTTGTAGCAATACCCGTTCGCCGGACGGGACAGAGCCCCTGCCCAACGCATCGCCGGGCGGGCGCCCATATAGTGGCCGCCATGTCCTCTCGGCGCGTCATCGGCGTCGACGTGGGCGGGACGAAGCTGCTCGCCGGTGTCGTCGATGCGGATTTCGGCGTTCATCACCGCGCGCAACGGTCGGTGCTCGGTCTCGACCAGTCCGCCCTCCTCGAGACGGCCGTGCAGGCCGTCTTCGAGGCGCGCGACGCGGCGGGCGCCGAGGTCGAGGCGGTCGGGTTCGGGATCCCCTCGCTCATCGACCAGCGCACCGGCACGGCGGTGATCGCCGTGAACCTGGCGCTGGCGGACATCCCCTTCCGCGACGTGATGGCCGAGCGGCTCGGGCTGCCCGTGTTCGTCGACAACGACGGGAACGTCACCGCGCTCGCCGAGCACCAGGCCGGCGCGGCCCGCGGAGCGCGCGAGGCCGTGGTCCTCACCATCGGCACGGGGATCGGTGGCGGTCTGATCCTCCGCGGCGAGCTCTATCGCGGCGCGGTCGGTTCGGCGGGCGAGCTCGGCCACATGGTGATCGACATGGACGGTCCGCCCTGTCAGGGAAACTGTCCTTCCCGCGGCTGCATCGAGGCGCTCGCATCCGGGACCGCGCTCGCGCGCGAGGCCGCGCGGCTTGCCCTCGAGCGACCGGCGTCGGGGCTCGGGCGGGCGCTCGCCGCCGGCCGCCAGCCGACGGGACCGCTGGTCACCGAGCTCGCCCACGACGGGGACCCCGCGGCGACCGAGGCGCTGGCGCTGATCGGTCAGCGGCTCGGGGTGGCGATCGCGAGCCTGGTCAACATCTTCAACCCCGAGGTCGTGGTCGTGGGCGGCGGCGTGATCGCTGCGGGCGAGCTGCTGCTCGGACCGGCGCGCGCCGTGGTCGCCGAGCGTGCCCTGCCGCCCTCGCGCGACGTCGTCAGGATCGTCGCCGCGCGCTTCGGCGTGGAGGCCGGGATGATCGGGGCGGCGGCCCTCGCCTTCGACGGGCTGGCCCAGCGAGCGGAAGGCGACCAATGAGCGGGAAAGACGTCCATGTCTTTCCTGGCGAGTTCGCCTGGCGGCGAACTCGCGTGGCGGAAGGCGACCAATGAGCGTCGGTGTCTCGAGCACCGGCCGGCTCGTCGTCTGCCCTACTCCGATCGGGAATCTCGAGGACGTGACGCTGCGTGTGCTCTCGGCCCTGCGCGACGCCGACGTGGTCGCGTGCGAGGACACCCGGCGCACGCGGGTCCTGCTCGATCGCTATGGGGTCAAGGCGCGACTGGTCAGCTACCACGAACACAACGAGCGCGAGCGCGCTTCGGAGCTCGTCGCCAGGATGCGCGAGGGCGCCGTGGTCGCGCTCGTCTCCGACGCCGGGATGCCCCTGGTCAGCGATCCCGGGTTCGTGCTCGTCCGTGCCTGCGTCGCCGCGGGTCTAGCCGTCGAGGTGCTGCCCGGGCCGTCGGCGGCGCTCGCCGCGCTCGTGGCGAGCGCGCTGCCCGCCGATCGGTGGCGCTTCATCGGCTTCCTCCCGCGCAAGCGTTCCGAGCTCGAACGGGCCTTCGCCTCCCCCGAGACGCTGGTCGCGTTCGAGTCACCCCGCCGCGTCGCGGCCTCGCTCGCGGTGCTCGCCGAGCTCGACTCCGAGCGGCAGGTGGCGGTATGCCGGGAGCTGACCAAGGCCCACGAGGAGATCGTCCGCGGCACAGCCGCCGAGCTCGCGGACCGCTACCGGGCGCACGCTCCACGCGGGGAGGTCGCGCTCGTGGTCGGGCCGGCGGCCGAGCAGGAGGGGCAGATCGGACCCGCGCTCGACGCGCTCCAGCGGCTTGTCGCGGCCGGCGCCAAGCCCCGCCCGGCCGCCGCCGTCGTCGCTGAGCTCACCGGAGTCGGCGCCAACGCGCTTTACAAAGCGCTCACCGAGCGGGCATAGGCGCCACGCAACGCAAAAGCCCGACATGCGCCAGGCTCGGAAATCTATGTCTCTACGCTCGTGCCGCCTGTGGCTGGGCGGCCGCGGAATGCTCCTGGAGAGTCGAGAGGTTCGAGAGGAAGAGGGTCTTGTCGATCCGACCGTTGAAGATCGGGACACCGAGCTCCAAGCATTTGTCGATGACGGCTCGTCGTTCCAATCCGGCTTCGCGTGCGAGCTCGGTGGGCGTTAGATGAATCGCCATAGGCTGCTTTCCCTCCTGTCGTTTCACTACATGGCCACAAGTATGCCGTCATCGGCGGATGGGTTCAATGCCGAGCATGGATAGTTGACCGCCATGTGCGTGGGCGCGTGCTTCGCTCCGGGCCGCCGCCGCGGCGGCGGGGGTGGTTGAGACTGGCGATAAACTGGGTGCGTTCTGGGGTCGTGACCGGCTCCCGCTAGCGCTTTACAAACCGGTCGAATAAACGCTACAGTTCCGAATCCGTGTAGGGGATTCTCGAGTCGCAGGGGAAGAAGATTGGTCATGGCAACCGCGTTAGGCGTGACCCCACTCTCACAGGATTGCTCCGACGCCGAACTCGTGGCGGCGGTCAGGCGCGGGAGCGACACCGCGTTCGAGGAGCTCTACTCGCGCTACAGCCGGCGGATCGGAGCCTACGTCCGCGGAATGGTCGCCGACCACGGTCGCGCCGAGGACGTCACCCAGGAGATCTTCATCGCGGCGTTGAGGCGGATGCGCGATACCGATCGTCCGATCACCTTCAAGCCGTGGATCTACGAGATCGCCAAGAACGCGTGCATCGACAGCTTCAGGCGCACCCGGCGAGCGCAGGAGGTGTCCCTCGATGCCGACGACGGCCTTTCCTCGGCCGACCGCGGACGGCTTACGGTGGTCACGACTCCGGACGCCGCGCTCGACAGCAAGCAGGCTCTCCACGACCTCCGCGGAGCTTTCGGCGGGCTCTCGGACAGCCACCACGAGATCCTCGTCATGCGCGAGCTCGAGGGCCGTTCCTACAGCGACATCGGCGAGCGCCTGGGGATGTCGCGGGCCGTGGTCGAGAGCACGCTGTTCCGCGCCCGCAGGCGCCTGGCCGAGGAGTACGACGAGCTTGCCAGCGGTCGCCGCTGCGAGTTCGTACGCAAGATGGTCGATTCCGGGCCCCACTACTCGCTCGGGCTGCGCGACCGCCGGCGCATGGCGCGCCACTTTGCCCACTGCCAGCCCTGCCGCGCCCACGCCCACGCCGCCGGCTTCGATGACTCGATCCTGAACATGCCCAGCGTCGCGGCCAAGATCGCGGCTCTGCTGCCGATCCCCCTCCTGCACGCCCGCTGGGACGCGGTCGATCGCCTCGGCGCTGAGCGGGGTCGACCGTCGTGGCTCGCCCTGCGCTCGGTCCATACCCTCGCGGGCTCGTCCGACCAGATCTTCGGCGCAAGCTCCGGTGCCGGCCGAGGCGCCGCCGCGGCTGCGGCGATCATGCTCGCCGGCGTTGGCGGGGGAATCGTCACCGCCACCTCTTCCCCGTCCTCGCCTCGCACCGAGATCCACGCTTATGCCTACCGCGCCGGCGCCGCGGCGCCGGTCCAGCGGACGGCGCTGCGCGGCGCCAAGGCGCTGACCGTGACAGCGAAGGCTGCGAGGGTGTCGAGCGCCTCCGCTCATGCGGCCTCGAGCCGCGTGCGTTACCGCGCCGTCGCTCCCGCCGGCTCGAGCCACGCTGCCCTCAAGGTTGTGGTGCCACGGGGCGCGTCGACGCCGACCTCGGCTTCCGCGCCCCCATCGGCTCCCCCCAGCACGGTCCGCGCGGGAGCCCCCGCCGCGGCACGGCCCGGTGGCTCCGGTGACGGGAAGTCCGCGGGCGGCTCTGCTCCGCCGAATACGAGCACCGGCTCAGGCGGATCCCCGGCGGGAACGGGGACGGGGACGCCGCCGACGGCGGTCCTGTCCACTGGATCTCTTTCCACCACGCTCCGCGGCGTGGTGAGCTCCTTGCCGCTGCCCACGGTCCCGGGCGCGATCACGGGGTCGACCCCCGCGGGGACCGTCGCGGGCACGGTCAACGGCGTCCTCACCGGCCTCGGTCAACTCCTCGGCCACTCCTGAACCTGCCACGGGGCCAGGATCAGGAGGCCCCCTGTGGGATACTGGACTCCTCGGGGCGTGGCGCAGCCTGGTAGCGCGCACCGTTCGGGTCGGTGAGGTCCCCGGTTCAAATCCGGGCGCCCCGATTGATTGAAACCCGCCCATTGTCAAGTGGTTGGGAGGGCGAGCAGCGGGCGTGTCCCCCGGCGTACGACCGGTACGCGGTCACACGCCAGACGCGCCGCCTCGCTTGTCGATCGGCCCACGTGAGGCCGGCGGGTCCGCCGCTACGGATGCGATTAGCGCGGATGCTTGCTCGGCGGTGAGCGGGCGACGCACCACGTCGACCTGGCGTGATTCGCCGAGCGCCACGAGCGCCGAAAGCATGGCATCGACGTGGGCCGGCTCGGCGAGCAGGGCAATCGCGGAATGGCCGCTGGGGACCGCTTCGCGCAGCTCGTTGATGAGGAGCTCGGGCTCTGGCTCGAGTTCGGTCGGCTTGCCGGTCTCGGCACCGATGATCCCTCCGAGCACTAGCCCGGCAGCGAATCCTGGGGGGCCGAAGACCGTGCCCAGGACAGCACCCGTGAGGGCCCCTTCGCCTGCTCCCGGGACGGAAACGTGAACACGCTTGCCGCTGTGGATTCCCCTTTGAAGCCGATCAGGGCGAGATCGAGACTCACGGTGCAAGTGTAAATGCACGTGCTTCGCGTCGCCAGCGGGTCAGACGATCAGTCTTGTAGGACCTTGGCCTTCGCGCGTTCGAACTCGTCGTCGGTCAGCACTCCGCGATCCCTGAGGTCGGCGAGCTTGTGGAGGTCGTCGGCGCCGCCGCCGCCGCCTGACTTCGGTCCTCGCGTGAATCGGCGGAACGCTTCGTACTGCGCGCGGTCTTGCGCCTGGTGTTCATGCAGCGTGTGCCCGCGCACGATCAGGTAGCCGACCACGCCGATGAGCGGAAAGACGAAGATGAAGAGCACCCACAGGGCCTTGGCCCAATTGGAGAGGTCTTGGCTGCGGAAGATGTCGAAGACGACGCCGACCGCGATCCAAATCCACAGGAACAGGAAAGCGATCTCAAGGACTGTGAGGAGCCCGTCTCCGAAGGTGTAGGTAGAAGCGGCGAGTGGCATTTGTGTCCTTTCGCTCAGGGATGCCGAGCACGCTCGGCGAGTTCTCGATCAGGCGTTGGTTCGGCATTATCGGACGTGGAAGGTCGTGGTGGGGGATGCCGAAGCCCTGGCTTAGTGGTCGTCAGGGCAGGATCTCGACGTACCCGTCCGTCCCGTGGACGCGGATCCGCTGCCCATCCCGGATCAGCTGGGTAGCGCGCTCCACCCCGACGACGGCGGGCAAGCCGTACTCCCGTGCGATCACCGCGCCGTGGGTCATCAGGCCCCCCACCTCCGTCACCAGGCCCTTGATCGCGACGAACACAGGCGTCCAGCTGGGGTCGGTGTAGGCGGTGACCAGGATGTCGCCCGCTTCGAGATCGGCCTGCGCTATGTCCACAATGACTCGGGCCCGCCCCTCGATGGTCCCACCGGAAACCGGTAGGCCGACCAGCGCGCCGGCCGGCAAATCGTCGCGTCGGTACGTCCCGGCGATGACCTCGCCATCCGAGGTGAGCACCCGGGGCGGCGTGAGCGCTTGGTAGGACCTGAACGCGTCCTTGCGCCGGCGGATGAGCTGCTCATCCACTTGGTGCGTGCGCACGACCTCGTCGAGCTCCTGAAACCTGAGGTAGAAGATGTCTTCCTGCTCACGAAGCACGTGGGCCCGCACGAGGCGCTTGGCTTCTTCCAGCAACGCTTGCTTGTAGACGAAGTAGCGGCTGACCATGCCGTACTTCGGATACTCCCGGTACCCGATGAAGGTCCGGACCCGGTCGATCATCCGCTTGGCCTCTTCGGCCTTCCGCTCCCCGTCCGGCAAGGCTCGCAAGCGCTTCAGCAGCTCCTCTTCCTTCTTCCAGGCCTGCTGGCGGCCTTGCTCGAAGCGCCGCTTGCCCGCGCCCGGCTCGAAGCTCTTGATGTTGCCGAGGATTATGGGCACGAGCGTGGTGGAGCGTTCGCTCCAACGCGGCCTCGTGATGTCGATCTCGCCGACGCAGCGCATGCCGTACTTGTCGAGGAAGGCCCGGATGGCGTCCCGCGCTTCCTCCCCGCCCGGAAGCTTCGCGAGCTCGTCCAGGAAGCCCTCGTCCTCGACGTGTTGCAGAAAAGCCACCACCTCCGGATGCGGCCGGATCACGTCCGCGACATCCAGGAGCGCCAGCCCCATTTCCGACGTGACGTTGTAGGGGACGGACTGCGTGAGCGTGTCGGCCGCGTTCTTCTCGCCCAGCCACGCCTCCAGCTGCTCGTTAAGCCACCACGAGGCCTCCATCGCCCCCATGAACACCTGATGGCTGTGCGGATCGAAGAGGATCCGCTTCAGCTCCTGGATGTCCGCGAGGATGAAGTCGAGCAGCGCCGATCCGGACTGCGTCCGGATGTCCCGCTTCAAGGTGGCGATGGAGGCCTGGCTGTGTTCGATCAGCTCGGCGACGATGGCCGGATCGGTCTCGATCGGGGCTTGCGCGCCGCCGGCCGGCGCCTCGCTCGGGGCCTCGTCCGGGAGGACCGGGACGAAGTCGCCGCGTTCGAGGATGGTCTGGAGCGCGTCGCCGATCAGCGGATCGGACCTCCCGAGGACCTCGATGAGGCCTGCGCTGCTCGCGGGCGAAGCCAGTCGCCGGGTGACGTCGACGAACAGCCTTCCGCCGGCCTCGGACATGGGCCGCGGGGTCGTCAGCTGCCACAGGGAAAGCCCCAGAGGCTTCATGGGGTCGGTCATCATCTGCTGATGACCGACGGAGACGTAGACGTGGTTGTCTTGATCGCCGGCCGCGGGGATGGGGAACAGGGTGGTGATCGGGCGGCTCTGGACGATCCAGAAGTCGCGCTCGGCCAGGCACCATTCGATGTCCTGGGGACGGCCGAAGTGCGCTTCGATCTGCCGGCCCAGCGCTTCGAGTCGCACGACCTGCGCATCCGTCAGCGCCGGCTGCTCCTGAGCGACCGCCCTGGCGACGACCTCGCCGTCCCGCACCTTGTAGAGGTCTGGGTTTACCAGGCCGGAGACCAGGGCCTCGCCGAGGCCGAAGCTGGCCTCCACGGAGGCGACCTTCCGGTTGAAGGTGACGGGGTCGGCCGTGAAGAGGATGCCGGCCGCCTGCGGGAGGACCATCTGCTGCACGACCACGGCCATGCAGAGCTTCCGGTGGTCGACCCCGTTCCGCAGGCGGTAGGTCACGGCCCGCTCGGTGAAGAGCGAGCCCCAGCACCGGCTGAGGTGCTGGAGGATCGCGGCCGGGCCCACGACGTTCAGGTAGCTGTCGTGCTGGCCCGCGAAGGATGCGGTCGGTGAGTCCTCCGCGGTCGCGCTCGATCGGACGGCGTAGGCGGCTTGCTTGCCGAGCCGGGCGAGCCGGCGCGTGATCGCCGACGCCAGATCCTCAGGAATGGCGATCCCTTCGAGGGCCCGGCGGATCTCCGCGCTGAGGGCGCGTATCGGCTCCCGGTCGTCCGGCTCTAGGCGCGACAGCCGATCGAGCCGATCGTCGATCGACGGCGCTTGCGCCAGGATCCGCTGGAAGGCGTCCGTCGTCACGCAGAAGCCGGCCGGCACACGGATGCCCTCGATCCGCGAAAGCTCCCCCAGGGCCGCGCCCTTGCCGCCAACGAGCGCAATCTGGGTCTGGTCGATCTCCTGGAGATCCAGCACGTAGCAGCCCATCCGCTCTCCTCCTGTTCATCGGTTTCGACCGTGCGGCGGGCGATTATGCGGCACGAATCGGGTCCTCATGAGGACTCCTTGTTTGGTATAAGTTGGAAGTGGAGGGGGGGCTTTATGCTCGCGATCTGATGAGCGAGGACGGCATCGTGGTCGGGGAGGACGGCGTGGCGCGGTGCTGGTGGGCGGGGTCGGCGCCCGAGTACTGCGCCTACCACGACGCCGAATGGGGCTTTCCCGTCTCCGACGATGTGCGTCTGTTCGAGAAGCTCAGCCTCGAGGGCTTCCAGGCCGGTCTCTCGTGGCTGACCATCCTGCGCAAGCGGGAGGCGTTCAGGCGGGCGTTTGCGGGGTTTGAGTTCGAGCGCGTCGCGCGCTTCGACGAGCGCGACGTTGCGCGCCTGCTCGCGGACGCGGGGATCGTGCGTCACCGCGGGAAGATCGAGGCGGTGATCAACAACGCCGCCCGCGCCGTCGAGCTCGTGGGGACCGAGGGGTCCCTCGCCCACTACGTGTGGCGCTTCGAGCCCGAGACGGTGCCCGGGCGACTCGACCGGGCCGCGCTGGCCGAGCGAGCAAACCCCGCCGAGTCGGCGGCGCTGGCCAAGGACCTCAAGGCGCGCGGCTGGCGCTTCGTCGGGCCGACCACCGCGTACGCCTTCATGCAGGCGATGGGGCTGGTCAACGACCACCTCGACGGCTGCGACGCGCGGGCGAGCGTGGACCGGGCCCGGGAGCGCTTCCAGCGTCCGTGACGCGACGCGCGCCGGCGCGGCACCGCTACCCTCTCGTGCCGGTGATCGAGGAACGTGAAGCCATGAGCCACTCGGTGCTCGCGCGCCCCGGCCGTCTGCGGTCGGTGATCGAGGAGGT
>Ga0302325_10004731_pt1 | contig 31317 bp, 24 predicted proteins | sample Palsa_T0_2_FD_201948 | JGI IMG/M metagenome (GOLD analysis project Ga0302325, IMG submission 201948) | Peat permafrost microbial communities from Stordalen Mire near Abisko, Sweden - Palsa_T0_2 | ecosystem: Environmental > Terrestrial > Soil > Palsa > Peat permafrost | place: Sweden: Abisko... | reverse complement strand
CGGCCGGATACCGGACCTGGATCGGGCCGCGGAGCCTGCGTCTCCCACTGGCGTATCTGCGCGAGGCGGGCGTCGTCGCGGCGCCGGTGCCGGTGGTTCCGGAAGGGCCGGTCGAGATGCTGCTTGCGGACTATCGCGGGTATCTCGCCGGCGAGCGGGGACTGGCGGCTGAGACGATCTGTCACTACGAGCGCGTCGCGGGGTTGTTCTTGGCTGACCGCGAGACTCCCGACGGTGTGGAGCTGGAGCGTCTAGCGGCGCGGGATGTGAGCGCGTTCTTGGCGCGTGAGTGCCCGAACCGCACGGTCTCGGGAGCGCGGGATCTGGTCATGAGACTGCGCTCGCTGCTGCGGTATCTGTATGTGGCGGGCGTGATCGAGCTGCCGCTGCAGCACGCGGTGCCGGGGGTCGCGTATCGCCGCGATCACGGCCTGCCGCGAGGGCTCCCGCCGTCCGCGGTCGCGCGGCTGATGGCGAGCTGCGATCGTCGACGGACGATCGGTCGACGCGATCACGCGGTGTTGTTGCTGCTCTGCCGGCTTGGGTTGCGCGCCAGCGAGGTCGCCGCGATCCAGCTGGAGGACATCGACTGGCACCGCGGCGAGTTTCAGGTTCACGGGAAGGGCTGTCGGCTTGACCGTCTGCCGTTGCCCGTCGATGTCGGGCAGGCGATGGTCGCCTATCTCCAGCGACGGCCACGCAGCCAGTCCCGGGCGGTGTTTCTGCTCGCGATCGCTCCGTACTCCCCGGTCAGCAGGCACACGGTCACGTGCATCGTGCGTCATGCGTGCGTCCGCGCCGGGCTGCCGGTCGTTGGCGCTCACCGGCTGCGGCATACCGCGGCGACAGAGATGCTCAGGGCGGGCGGTTCGTTGCCGGAGATCGCGCAGGTGTTGCGTCACCGCAAGCTCGAGACTACGGCGATCTATGCGAAGGTCGACCGCCGCGCGCTGAGGGAGCTCGCGCGCCCGTGGCCGGAAGGTGGTTTGTCATGACCCCGCTCCGGGATGCCGTTGGCGACTACCTGACGCTCCGCCGCAGCCTCGGTTACCGGCTCTACCGCCACGAACTGCTGCTGGGCGATTTCGTCGCGTTCATGGAGGATGCTGGTGCCGACAGGGTCACGAGCGAGCTCGCGGTCCGGTGGGCCAGGCTTCCACAGGACGCCAACCCGCACTGGTGGACTCGCCGGCTCGGGGTGGTCCGTGGCTTCGCGCGGTATCTGGCGACGATCGACCCGCGGACCGAGGTGCCGCCCACGGATCTGCTTCCCGCCCGCGCGCAACGGCTCGCGCCGTATATCTACTCGCCCGAAGAGATCCGGGCGCTGATGAACGCCGCCGGCACGCTCCAGCCAGAGGTGCGTGGTGCGACGCACCGCACGCTGATCGGGCTGCTGGCCACGACCGGGCTGCGGCTCGGCGAAGCGCTCGGTCTCGACCGCCAGGACCTCGACGACGGCGTGCTCCGGGTGTGCGGCAAGGCCGGCAAGCAGCGCGAGGTGCCGTTGCACGCGAGCACAACCCGCGCGCTCGAGGACTACGCCCACCTGCGAGACCGGCACTGGCCGCAGCCGAACAGTCCGGCGTTCTTCCTCGGCACAGCCGGCGAGCGGCTATCGAAATGGGCAGTGCACAGGGCGTTCACGCAGCTGATCCGCCAGGTCGGCCTGGAGGGCCGCGGCCAGCGCGCCAGACCCCGCCTGCACGACTTCCGCCACTCGATGGCCGTCCATACCCTGCTCGACTGGTATCGCGACGGTGAGGACGTCGACGCGAAGCTGCCGCTGCTGAGCACCATGCTCGGCCACGCCAAGCCCGAGCACACGTATTGGTACCTGCAAGCCGTCCCGGAGCTGACCGAGCTCGTCGCACAGCGGCTGGACGGACTGCTCGGAGCCGGGTCATGACCGCGCTCGCGCCAACGCTCCAGGCGTTCTTCATCGAGCGTCTGATCAACCAGAAGGACGCGAGCCCGCGGACGATCGCCGCCTACCGCGACACGCTCAAGCTGCTGCTGCGCTACGCGTCCGAGCGCACCGACAAGCCACCATCCAAGCTGGACTTCGCCGACCTCGACGCGTCCCTGATCTCAGGGTTTCTCGATCACCTCGAACAGGAGCGCGGCAACACAGCCCGGACCCGGAACGCCCGCCTCGCGGCGATCCACTCGCTCTACCGATTCGCGGCGTTGCGTCACCCCGAGCACGCACACACGATCGCGCGCGTGATTGAAATCCCGACCAAACGCCACACCCGCCCGCTGCTCTGCTACCTCGACCTCGAAGAGATCACGGCACTGCTCAACGCCCCGAACCGCGCCACCTGGCTCGGCCGGCGTGACCACGCGCTCATGCTGCTCACGATCCAGACCGGGGTGCGCGTCTCCGAGCTCACCAACCTGCGTCTGCGGGACGTGAGCCTCGAACGTCCGGGCGCGTACTGCCGCGTGATCGGGAAGGGACGCAAGACCCGCTCCCAGACCCTCACCGCGGAGACCGTCCAGGTCCTACGCGACTGGCTGCACGAACGGAACGGCGCCCCCGACGACCCCGTGTTCCCCACGCGCCGCGGAGAGCCACTGGGTCCGCGCGGCGTCGCGTGGCTGATCGACAAGCACACCACGACCGCGGCCAGCCAGTGCCCGTCACTCGCCACCAAGCGCGTCACGCCACACGTGCTCCGGCACACCAACGCGATGCTCCTCAGAGCCAAGAACGTCGACATCCTCACGATCGCCCTATGGCTCGGGCATGAGAGCACCACCACCACCGAGGTCTACCTGCACGCCGACAACCGCCTCAAACAAGAAGCGATCGACCGCACCACCCCGACCGGCACCCCACCCGGCCGATACCAGCCAACCGACGCCATGATCGCCTTCCTCGACCAACTCTGACGTCCTCCAAGCAGCCGGCGGCGCTCACCAGCACCGCACCCCGCCGCCGGCCGCCCCGCCGAGCTCTGGACCGCCGCCGCGCCCGGCGCTTGAACCGCGCCAGCTACGCGCGAGTGGGTCGCATCGCTCGCCCGACCAGCTCACCGGCAACCGGCACGCCTCGCGAACACCGACCCCACCCGTGGCGAGCGATCAAGAGCGAAAGGCGAAGCCGGTCTCAACGCGCGACGCACCAACGTCAGCCCCCCGACCCTGCCGCCTTCGTTGCCCCTCCCGACCCGCGACCGCGTCGATTATCCTCAGCGCCTCACATCGCAGCCCCAGTCTTCGCGGGCACCTTTTGGCCAGCGCTCCGTCATGTCAGATAACGGGGCGCGGCGCATAGTCGGCGGAGCACGGCGCGTGACCGACGGGCAGTCAAGGGAGCCGCGTCAGCGGCCGCCGCAGGCGGGGCCGAAGGCCCGACCTTGACGGCCTGGCGGCACGCGCGACAATTGCGCCGACTTCGTGACAGGGCGCCCGGTGGCGACCGCCGGCCGGAAGATGCCGAGGTCAGGTCGGTCGTCGTGGCCAGCGGCGCGGGGCCTCCGCGGGCGACGCGGTGGGCGCCTCGGGTGGCCGCGCGGGCGCGCGAGCCGGTTGCGCGTCGGCCGCGGGAGAGCGCTCGGGTTCGGGCCGGGGCTCGAGCTCGGTGTCTGCGAGATAGGCGTGGAGCTGCTCGCGGCTGGTGAGCGGGGTCGCCTCGAGCCAGCGGTCGTCGAAGTCGTCGGCGAGCCGGTCGAACAGCCCGCCGTCGGCCTGACGGCGGAGATGGATGATCGGCGGCGAGGCGCTGGCAGATCCGATGCGTGTGAGCACGAGCAGCATCTCGTCGTCGGCGCGGTAGAGGACGTGGTCCTCGCCCCCGGTGGAGGCGCGAACCTCGATCGCGTCGATGCCGAGCAGCGGTTCGACGTGTCCGTCTGAGTCCTGAATGAGGACCCGGGCGCGGCGTCCGTTGGCGGCGCTCATGCGGAGCAGCTCGACGAGGCCCGGCTGGGATGCGAGGTTGGGGATGGCGATCTCGATCCGCTCGACCGCCGTGCTCAGGAGCGCGGCGGTGTTCGGTGCGGCAAGGTCGGTGGCGTGCCCGTACCCCGCGATTGCGTCGTCGGTCACGGGTGCCGTCAGCTCGTGCGCTTCGGTTGTCGTCGGGGCAGGGACGGTGTCGGGCCAGAGCGCGTGCTCGGTCGTGTCGAGCGCGCCCGCGACCCTGGTGCGGTGCCGCGGGTACGGTGTGCGGCCTGCGAGCCAGCGCTGGACAGTCTTGACGTCGACCCCGACGATCTCGGCGAACTCTTCGAGCGTCAGCCCTGAGCGCGTGATCGCGGCCCGTAGGTGCTCGTTGTCCAACGCTCGCCCCTTTCCGAAAGTGGCGGATTTGCAGCGGGTTGAGTGTAGATGTCCGAAGTCGTCCCAGGACGTCCTCGGGGACGTCCCGAGATGTCCTTGCGCTGTCCCGGGCGGGCGTGCATGGTTTTGGACGTGCTCACCGCGACCCCGGAGATGACCCGCTCGCGCGACCAGGGTGGTCGCGTGCCGCTGACCCGCGATGAGGTGATGACGGCTTCTGAGGTCGCTGAGCTTTTGCACCTTCCGGTGTCGACCGTCTACTACTTGGCGCGTCGCGGCGAGCTGCCGGCCAGCCGGCTGGGGCGGACGTGGCGGTTCCTGCGTCCTCGGATCGAGCGGCTGCTTGAGGGGTAGCCGCCGGGTGCCCTGCTGATATGAGCCCGATGCATAGGCCAGCCGAGTGGGGACCGTCGCACCAGACCGAGCCGCGCCGCCGCTGGATCGCACGACCAGGCGTGCTGCTCATGGCCGTGGGGATGGTGGGCCTGAGCGCGAGCGCGATCCACTATGGCGCACCCGGCATTGCGATCGTGCTGATCCTTGTGCTTCTGACGGTGGGTGTGATTGACGCGATCATCGCTTCCTACGTTCGGCCTCGAAAGCCGAAAAGGGCTGCGATGCCGGCCGGCCAGGAGCCCCTGGTTGCGGTCCGCATGCTCGCCGCATGGGCCGGTGGCGGTGTGTGGCTCGGCGCCGGCGAGGATGGGGAGTGGCGGTCCGCGCGGCCGGAGCGAGCGGTGCTCCTGCTCGGGCCGCCCCGGTCAGGGAAGACGAGCAGCGTGATCATCCCGTCGGTGCTCGCGCATTCGGGCCCGGCGATCGTCACTTCGGCCAAGCCGGATGTGGCGCGCGCGACCGCCCGAGTCAGGGCGGACGAGGGACGAGTGTGGATATTCGATCCGACCGGCGCGAGCCGCCCGCCGGCAGGGCTCGAGCAGTTGCGTTGGTCACGCGTCACCAGCGCCCTTAGCTGGGACGGGGCGGTCGTGATGGCCAGGGCGATGACCATAAGCGTCGGGGTCGGGACAACTGACCGGTCGCACTGGGCCAACCGCGCGCAGGCGCTGCTCGCACCGTTCTTGCACGCCGCGGCCGTACACGGCAGGGAGATGGAGACGGTCGTTGATTGGGTGATGCGTCACGAGCTCGACGAACCCGGGATGCTCCTTGAGGATCAGCGGTCGAGCCGGTTGGCGTTCGGTTCGCTAGTCGGGCTGCTGAACACGGAGGACCGCGAGCGGTCTTCGATCTTCTCGGCCGCCGCGGATGCGCTGCAGGCGTACACGAGCGAGGGTGCGCTGGCGGCTGCGAGCGACCCGAACTTCGACCCGGCCGCATTCGTCGCCAGCGGCGACACGGTCTACATCTATGCGCCGGCGGAGGAGCAGGCCGCGGTCGCACCGGTCGTCTGCGGTCTGCTGGCGGAGGTGCGGCGCGCGACGTCCGCGCGCATGCCGCCGGCTACCTGCACGGTCACGTCCTGTTCGCGCTCGACGAGGTGGCGAACATCGCGCCGCTTCAGGAGTTGCCGCAGATCGCCTCCGAGGGTGGCAGTCAGGGTCTCACCGTGCTCGCCGCCCTGCAGGATCTCTCCCAGGCACGGGCCCGCTGGGGCAAGGCCGCCGATGGGTTCCTGACGTTGTTCGGGACCAAGCTGCTGCTCCCCGGGATCGCTGATACGGCCACGCTGGAGGCAGTCTCCACGATGCTCGGTGAGTACGACCGCCAGGTCGTTTCCCAGACCAGCGACGCCCGCCTGTTCAGCAACGCGGGCAAGCAGACCCGGACCGTGTCCACGCAGCGCACCCGCTGTCTGTCGCCCGGTGAAGTCGCCGGGATCCCTGCCGGCCACGGGTTGCATCTGGACGGCACGAGCTGGGAGCTCGTCACGCTCACCGCCGCGCATCGCGACGAGCCGTGGCGGACGCTCTCCGCCCCGCCCGGATCATGACCACGACCGCCGCCCGGGCGCCGCAGACCGGGCTTCGGTGGCGTTTCGCGGGCGGGACGTCTTGGGACGAGTTGGGAGGTCTTGCCCCCAGCACTGCCAGTGCGTGGAGTGTATGCCTGGATCGGTGGGCGACGGACGTGGCGGGCGTCGGGGGCCCGGGGTGCTGATCGTCGCGAAGATCACGAAGGGCACGGCGGGCGGGTATGCCGAGTACCTGGAGGGGAAGGCGAGGTCGTCGGAGCTGGGCGACTACTACGTCAAGGACGGGGAACGAGTCGAGGCTCCAGGTCGCTGGGCGGGCGGCGCTCACCTGTTCGGCATGGATGCCAACGTGGCCGTTACGGGTGAGCAGCTGCGGACGTTGATGGACGTCCGCCGGCCCGACACCGGCACCGAGTTGCGCCGGGTCGGCGCCAGTGGGGAAGCGGTCGCGGCGTTGGATGCGACGTTCTCCGCGCCGAAGTCGGTCAGCGCCGTGTGGGCGCTCGGCTCACCGGAGCTGCGTGCACGGATCGAGGCCGCGCACGAGATCGCGATCGACCGCGCGCTCGACTACGCGGTCCGGCACGCCCCGATGCTGCGCCAGCGCGTGGACGCGGACACGGTCCTCCATGCCGAGGCGGTCGGCGTCGTCGCGACGAGCTGGCGGCACACCACGGCTCGCGCCGTCGCCGATCAGGTCCCGGACCCGCAGCTGCACTCGCATGTCCTGCTGCACGCCGCCCACCGCCGGGATGGTCGACTCGTGGCGATCGATTCGCGGACGTGGCTGCAACATCAGCGCGAAGTCGGCGCCGCGTACCGGACCGAGCTCGCCCGCGAGCTCACCACACTCGGATTCGCAGTCGAGCGCGGCACAGGCCGCGGGCAGCGGTACTTCGAGTTGGCCGGCGTCCCACAGCCGCTGCTGGACCGCTGGTCAAGCCGCCACCACCAGGTCCAGGCCGCGATCCGCTACCGCCTGACCGCGACCGAGCGCGACCTCCGAGCGGTGATCGCCGAAGGCGGCCCCGCCGGCGCCGACGCGCACGAGCGGCTCGAGCTGCTGCTCGCCAATGGGCAGCTCGCCCCCGCCGAGGAACGCCTGATGGGGACGATCACCCGCGCCGGCAAGGTCGCGGTCAGCGCGGCCGATCTCGATGCCGAGTGGCGGCGCACGGCGCGGGCGCTCGGGTTCACGCCCGAGCGCGTCGAGGTGCTCCGCCGACAGCCGCGCCAATTGCTGGCGCCGGCCGCGCCGGATCGGGTGCTCGACGCGCTGACGGAGTTCGACGCGACGTTCCCCGCGCGCGAGGCGCGCGCGGTCGCGCTCGAGCGCTCCGCCGGCACCCCGATCGACGACTCGCTCCGGCCGCTTGTCGAGCTGCGGGACGCCGGGGCGATCCTCCGCCTCGCCGACGGGAGCGGCACGACCCGCGAGCACCGTGCCCGCGAACGCGAGACCATCAGCACCGCAGAGCGCGTGATCGACCACCGCGTCCCTGCGCTCGATCGCGACTCCGTCGTCGCGCAGGCAGACCGGCTCGACCGTGAGCTGCAGGGTCGCGGTGTCCGGCTGTCAGACGAGCAGCGACAGGCGATCATGCTCGGCTGCAGCGATCGCCAGCTCGTGATGATCGAAGGGCAGGCCGGCACCGGGAAGAGCACCGCGCTGACCGGCATCGCCCGCGCCCACTACGACGCCGGCCGGGACATCGTCGTCACCAGCACCGCCGCCGTCGCCGCCGAGCGCCTGGCGCGCGATCTCCACCACGCCGGCGTCGACACTCGCCACTACTCACTCGCCGCGTTCCAGACCGCGATCACCAACGGGACCGTCGCGCTCGGGGCGCAGACGACGATCATCCACGACGAAGCCGCACTCGCCTCCACACGCGAACAGCACGCCCTCCTCGCCGCAGTCGAGACCTCCGGCGCCAGGCTGATCACCGTCGGCGACCCGCGCCAGAACCCGTCGGTCGGGGCAGGTGGACTCTGGCCCCACCTCGAGGCCGCCACCCGCGACCAACACAGCCAGGCCGTCCTGACCCGCAACCTCCGTGCTCGCGACCCCGCCGACCGCCGCGACCAAGCCCGCTTCCGCGACGGCCACCACGAGCTCGCGATCCGCGGCTACGCCGCCCGCGCGCGCGTGCACACCAGCGCCGGCCTCACCCGCGCTGAAGACGCCGCGCTCGAGGCCGCCGACAGCGACACCCGGAAAGGGCGGACGACGATCGTGCTCGCCCAGACCTCGAACGACCACCTCGACGAACTGAACGCCCGCTACCAGGCGATCCGCCACCAGCACGGCGAGCTCGGCACCGACGCGGTCCCGGCGCCCGGCCGCCCCTACAGCCTCCACGGCGGCGACCAGGTCCAAGTCCGTCGCACCATCAACCACCCCGATCACGGACTGCTGCGTAACGGCACCACCGCGCTGATCCACAACATCGACCCCGACGCCCGGACTATCGAGCTCAGGCTCCCGACCGGGCAGCCCGTCAACCTGAGCATCGACCAGGCCGACGCCGCGCAGCTCCGGCTCGCGTACGTCCAGCACCCCTTCCCCGCCCAGGGCCTCACGACCGATACCGCCCACCTGATCGTCTCAGCCCACGCCACCCGCGAGGGCACCTATGTCGCGCTCACCCGCGCCCGTGAGGAGACGCACCTCTACACCGATGGCGCAGTCGACCCCGATCGGGACGGCGATCGCCTCCAAGCTCTCGCCGAGCGGATCAGCAGGACCGAGCCCGACCTCCCGTCGATCGCTATACCGCTCGAGCACGACCGGGCGATCGCCGTGACCAACGGCCGCGAGCCGATCGAGCCCGACAGGCCGGCCAGACAACCGGCGGCCCACCATCAGCTGGAAGTCCATGAGCGGGCCTCGACCGACGAGTCGATTTCGGTCGACGGGGCGACCGAACGTGACATCCGACCGACGGCGGCCGAGCCCGACGCCGCACGCGACCCTCCGGTCGGCCCGAGTACTCCCTGTCGTGGCGATGAGAGCACAGCTCAGCGGCGGTGGCCACGTCGACCTGGGATCGAGCCGGCCAGCCACCTGCGCGAATTTATCCGCGACAACGCAGCGGCCGCCCGGCCACCGGGCTGGGAACCGTGATGAGTCCAAAGACGCCACGTGAGTGTGGTTAGCGGGAGCACCGACCTACGACGCGCGCCTGCCCCGTCGCCAACCCGGTGGCGCGCTCCGATACCCACCCGCCAGCAGATGCGATCGTCCGCTCGGTCACGCTCGTCGCCGGAACCAGGGCTGACGAATGCCATCGATCCAGAGCCGCATTGCATATGCGGCCCACAATCCAATCTGGAAGGCCGGCAGGAAGGAGCCGGTGCTTCAGGCAATTCACGTCGTCGCGCAATCGGCCCTGACGCGGGCCACCCGATGTCAACCGGACCCGACGCGGCACCCGTGCAAGCCCTGCGTAGTCCTCGCGCCGACCGTCGCTCTGGACGGAAGGGCTGCGTTACATCAACGCGACAGGGTCCACCCAATCCTCGGGCACCTCGATCTTCGCCTCGATGCCTGCGTGCTCCTGCAATAGGAACAACAAGTTGCCACCATCGATCAGCTCAAGGGGCTTGCCATTGGCGAACTCGTGGGAAGCCTGTCCATAGCCACTCGTCGTTACGAGGATGCCCTTTGTCGCGCCCTCGTTTTGCATGGTGCCGTAAAGATCACGCACGGCACTAACGCCCACTGTATGCCGATAGCGCTTGGCTTGGATCACCACTTTGCCACCAAAAATGGGGCGAGCATCGTAAGCCACGCAGTCGACGCCGCCGTCGCGTGACGCCTGAGTCTGTTTGGTGTCGAGCCCCATCCGCTCGAAGAGATTTGTGATTAGGCCTTCGAACTCTGTCGGGGTCAGTTCCATGAGATTGGGTCGCGCGTCGAGTTCGGCGAGCACATCAGACGTGGCAACGAACCTCGGATCCACCATGTCAAACTCGATCACGGGCTTGACGGGGACGAACTCTGCCGGGCTTCTCGACACCGAAGCGCTCAGACCCTTCAGACAGTCTGCTGGTTCGACGTTGGCGAGATTCAATTCGCTGAAGTGATCGCGAGTGACGCGGACTGTGACCAGACACGGATGAATCTGCTGGCCAGTTCTGGTGTCGATGGTCGAGACGTGCGCGTTGAGCACTGCCGTTTCGACGTTCGCCTCCCCGTCGGCTGCAAAGACGTCGCGAAGTGTACGAAGCGCCAGTTGCGCCACGAGCGAGGCGTAGATGCGCTTGCGCTCGGCCGCTGCGCGTGGGGTTGAAGTGACCTCGGCTCGCGTCTTGATGAACTTGTAGACCTTCACTTCAGGAACGACATCTGCATCCGGGAGCTCGACTTCTACGACGAGTTGCTTCGAGTCGACTGAGTAGGCGACGCGGCAAGCCGTGCTGATCGCATATCCGTACCGGTCGGGTTGCAACACATTTGAGAAGAACTCTATGACGGCGTCGGCATCGCCCGCTGCGAGGCGACCCTGCAGCTCATCGACGGCTGCGTGCTGCTGGCCTTTGGCATGGTCCAGCGCCTCGAGTTCGGCGTCGAACTGTGTTCTGGCCTCGGCCAGCCGCCGGCGGCGGTCCGCCTCTCGCTCAGCATGCTGCTCGACAGCCTCTTGATACCGAGCCTGACCCGCCGCATCGGCCTCCTCATGGCGGCGTTTGGCCCCGGGCTTCAGCGAAGCCAAGCCGCTGAGCGCTGGTGCGGCGAACGTCGCCGGGTCGGGTGCAGGCTCTGCCTGCTCGAGCGCTCCCGGATTCCAGGATGGCTGCTCCGGATGAGTCTTCAGTGATTCGAACCGGAAGTGTTCCGATCGAGCAAGCGAACTTACGAGGACCATCTGAAGCGCTCGTACTCGCGCATCCAACTCCTGGTTCGCAGCGTCGGTGTTGCCCTGGGTCGCGGCGACACGCGCCTGTTGCGCGGCCTTGAGCTTAGCGGCCGCTTCTCTTCGCCCCGCAGCCTCTGAACGCACGAGGCGATTGCCTTCGACGAGACCGGCGCGAAGACTGCTCTTCTCCCAATGGGTCTTCCTACGGCACTCACCGCAGCGCACCTCAATACTGCCGCTGCCGCTGATCGGACCGTTAATCCGCATCACGTTCTTGCACTTCGAGCACCGAAGAGCCCAAACATCCCTCTGGCAGGCTTGACAACGCCACGCCCATGCACCGTCCGGTACGTGTTGTCTAGATGAGCACCCTGGACATTGACGATCAGCCATCTGATCTCTCCATCGCCGACAAATCAACGCTCGACAGTTGCCGCCCGGGCCCCGCGACCGTCTCTCAGCCGAATAACCTACCCAATACGAGACGCCAGCGCGAGGAAGCATGGAAGACCCGCGGCGTGCAGCTCGCCGGTTGCAGGGCAGACGAACCGGCACGCAGGATCGGCTCGATGCCTACGTACGCGACCTGCGCTGGACTAGCCTGCGCGTACGCCGGCGCGCCCCGACCAGCGCACGCTTCGTCGCCAAAGGAATGCTGCCCCGTCGATGTGGCCGGCGGGCGAAAGCAATTGCTGTTCCACTCGCGTCGGGTCTAGCGCGGACGGCGCCTGGCGGCTTTACGGGCGTGCAGGTTTCGGCCTCGCTGGCTGCCCAGCTTCGGGTTGATCGAGAAGCCCGTGATCTTGTCGACCGCGGGCCCCTCCGCGCGGAGTTGTGACACGTTCCGGGAGCGCCCCGTGCGCTCGTCCAGAACAACCTCGAATCCCTCGTAGTACGAGACGTTCACCTGCTCGACGACCCTCAGCGCCGGCGGCGCGTCTTTGAGCACGACTGACATGAACGCGGACCAGCCGGCCGCGCCGGCGCTCAGGGCATCCTCGGACCACGTGAGTCCCGGTCTGAGGTCCGACGAGACGAAGAACGGAGCGTAGATCCGCGGCTTGCCGCCGCGATACCTACGCGCGACTCGGAAGTTGATCAACGCCGCCACGGCCGCGCCGTTCGGCAGACCCTCCCGAGTCCCCACCTGATGGCTCGGCACAATGCCTCGCGCCGCGGACATGCTAGTGAGGTCCGTCACCATGATCTCGCTCGTGTGGACCTCTGTGGAACACAGTGGCAGCAGATGCCAGCCGATGCCCGCATCGATCGTCGCTGCATACCGATTGAGGTCCTCACGGCTCGGCGCGGCCGACGCGTAGCGAACGTGCACACGGGAAAGCACATTCGCTCTGCCCACCGTGAACTTCAACTGGATCACAAGGACGTTCGGAACGGAAGGGAGCGGCGGCATTCGTCTCGGGGTAGAACCGTATCCCGGCTAGTCGCTCGGTGCGCGCTTGATCGTGCGCGTGTGGAGCGCCGCCAAACCAATCGCGCGGCTCGACAATGGCGAGCAAGCAAAGCACTCGTGCGGACTCGCCTCGGAGCTGGCTTCAGCGGCGTCCCCAGGGCGCACACCGCGAAGAGCAGAATCGGCGCTACCCATGCAGGCGGCTCTTGGTGCAGTCATGGGCTTACGCGTGCTATGAGCTAAGGGCGATCTGGGCTTCCGGACCCGTCAGGAGCTGCGCTGTACGTCATTGGGCCGAGCTCGGCTGCGACTGGATCGATCTTCGCTGCCAGCCGCTCACCAGCTCGGAGCGGGACGACTTCATTGGCTGTGAACACGAGATGTTGCACGGCCTCACGGAGATTTCGTAGGAGGATCCGGTAGCCCTGCCACCCGCGGTTGGCGAGCTCCGTCCGAAACTGATTAAGCACGTCCTGCAACTCTTCAAGCACGCGATCAAGAGGCGAGTTGTCAGGAAGCGCCATTCGTGCCTGATGCAGATGCTCCACCAGCGTCTCCGCCGAATCCAGCATGGCCTGAAAGTTCTCGTCGGCGCCCTCGTCCGTCAGGAGCCGGCGCTTTGACATCTCAAGCCATAGCGGCCGGAGCGCCTTCGCGGCTGTCTCACGGTCGGACTCGCTGATCTTGACGGGGCCTACAGAAGGGACGCTCAGCTTGGGGACGCGGCTTTCCGTCGGGGAGCGGTTCTTGTCTTTACCAAGCATTCGACGTGTGAGTCGGCGGCCGCCGCGTCTATAGAACTATTTCGGTGAGAACGTGGACGCGCTGCACCAGCTCGCGGACGGTCTCCTCGAGTTGTTCGTACTCGTCTCGTGTCAGCACACGCGGCTCGCTGTCGGGAGATACGTTGTTCATCGTGTTGCGCTCAGTTGGATGCTCTTAGCACTTCGGCTCGCAACTGCTCCCAGGACCACAACGTGACCTGGGGCAACTGCTCCGCTATCCGGTTCCACAGCCTGCGATCCTCGGTGACTAAAGTGATGGTATCGGCGGCGGCGGTCGCCGCGATTAGCGCGTCTTCAAGGTGCTTTGGGCGACGGTCGGCTATTGCGCTGATTGGCTCGCGGGGGCCAAGCCGATCAACATCGAGCAAAGAGTAGTCCAAGACGAACCCTGCGGTGCCGATGTACTCGACCGGGACCGACTCCAGTAGTTCTCTTCGACTTGCCTGCGAGACTGCCGCAATTTGGCCACGGCTGACGGTCGTCGCGACCAGGTGGACCGACTCCGTCGTGGACCGCCCCCGATCGAGCATGCCGGGTTCGTCCACGATCTTGTCGAAGATCATCGAGTCGATGAAACACGGAAGAGCCACCGCCTGCAGATGATGCCTGCATCCAGCGTTTCGCGTCGTGGGGCCGCCCGCCAAAGCTCCCGTGGAGTTTGGATCCCGCCCTCCATCTTGGTCGCCACGCGCTCAAAACGTCGCCTTTACGATCGTCTCGGTGGCTGCGGATGGCACGTTGAAAGCAATCGCGCGGAGTCGCAGCGTGCGAAGCTGGTCGCTGCCGGACAGAGCCGGCAGCGAGAAAATGGGACTCGAGGTACCGGTAAAAGGAGCTTTCCAGGCGGGTGCCTTAGGAGCAGAGCGCGAGCGGTAGGACCTGGATGGCAGGCGCGCTCAACAGCGCATAGAGAGCTTCGACATCCCGGCCGATAATGAAATCGTCGGTGAGTAGGGGCTGGGACGGCGGATCGGCCGACTGTTCGGGAGCGGCATCGGCATCGACGTCCGGCGGCAACCTGCTCTCGCCCGGCCCGTCGTCCTCGTCGGAGTCTGTCGCGGGAGATTCATCAACTGATCCGCCTAAAGCGTTGACGACTGATTTCTGAACGTCGTCGGCACGTATTGCCCGCGCCATCATGCCTAGCAGCCCGAACACCGCCCAGGCGACGGACTGAGCCAACGAAGGAACCAGGGCAAGCGACGACCGCCGGAAGAGAACAACTGGTACGGCCTCGTCGCGCCAAAGCTGCGTCACTTTTCCGATCAGCCTGAACTCGGACGTATGAAGCAGCTCCATAGCCGGCGGTTCGACAAACCTCCTGTCGAGCGTCAAGAGAACGCTTGGCTGATTCTCTCGGTTGACCACTATGTCGATCATGCCGCTGGCTTCCAAGTCATCGCTGAGGGCCACGAACAGGCTCCGCACGGCCTGCAGATATGCGTGGCCGCCATCTTCCTCCTTTTCGAGCACTGCTTTCGCGGCGTGTCTGGCGTCCTGTCTTCGCTGTTGTCGCGTAGGAGCCGGCACATCAACGGGCTCGCCGTCGAGTGCCCCGAGTCCGGCGAGAGGTGCCATGACGTCAAGGAGCCGAATGAATTGATCCAAGACGCGTTTCAGTGGCGCCATCGCTGGTCCGATCGAGGCGACCACCATCGCACCCACTGAGACCTCTTCCATCGGCGGGTCATCCAAAACGACGCCACTTCTGCGTAGCTCGTTGTAGAGGGCAATAAAGATCGACGTCTCCGTATGGCGCCGGATCGATCTCGATTCGGTCGCGTCGTCCGTCCGGTCCCTCTTCTCGCCTTTTGCTTCGACGCCACCGGCTCGCCACAGGCGCAGGCTGCCGCCGAGGGAACGGACGTCTTCCGATATGCCGGCCGCGCGATCAACCTTCTCCTCTTCGAGCGCGACGCCACCCTCGAGAGCAGCTGCAAACGCCATCGACATATCGACATCCAGGTAGAACGGATAAACCAGCTCGGGGGGATGAGAGTCGGAAATCATGCCCATACTTTCCAACACGAAACGGCGGCATCTTTCCGAGCGGCTGCCCTCAATCGTGTCTGGCCGGATCCGGTCGTTCGCGCGATCGCCCTTCGCGTTCTTGACGGCTTGCTCGCACCACCGCAGTGGCGAACGTCTCGATGTCACGCGGGTGGCGGCGGCGCTGGGTTCGTTGGCCGAGTTCCAGGCTGCCGCAGCTCGGAAAGCCCGGTGACCGGCGCACGCAGCGCGACGCGATGCTATCGGTTATACGGCGGAGCGAACTGCGCGAGCAAGTCGCGCTCAAACGCTCGTGCCGCGGCAAAGGTCTCCGCCTCGCACTCCGCTATCCGCAGTTCCGAAAGCCTCACTCGAAGGCGAGTGCGATCTTCCGAGGTCAGCGTGTAGATGCTGGCGGCGATCGACTCCGCCGGCGCGATCCCGAGCTCCTCAGCAACGTGATGGCAAAGCGGCGAGCGTTGAGCGTTCGACAGGGTACGGCCGAGATCCGCTCTCGCACGCTCTTGTAGGTTCTTTGCGCTGCGTACGTACAGCCGCTGCCCGTCTGCGCCATAGATGGCGTATACACCGGGCTGCCCGGAGAGGGGTGGATCATCGAGGTGATCGAGCCGGTAGAAGGACATGCGGTCCATCGCGTACCACGGAGACCCAGGCGGCGTGTCTGACAGGGGATCGTTGAAGGACGTAAAAGCGACCCGTTCGCCGTCGCTGGGTACGAGAAAGGCATCTGGATCCGGGTGGCGGCTTTTGAGCGCGTAGTCCTGATAGTCGGCCAACCAGCGCCATTTCAGCCAGGGCTCCGAGTAGCGCGGGAGAGTAGCCAGAGCATTCGTTGTCGCCTCCCGTAGGCGCCTGAGATGGCGATCGCGAGCATCCCAATCGTCTTCCTCGTCGAGATAGATTCCGAGGCAGTCAACGAAGACTGTCTCTTCCTCGTCGCGAATCAGGCAGCGAGCCTGCACGCTGGAGAGGGTGTTGCCGTAGTAGCCGCTGTGGATGAGCTCGATATCGACGGCGGATGCGCCCAGAGCAATGCGCGGCCATCGTGTGGTCCTCTCAATGTGCGCCGCCTCGATCAGTGCCGGCCCGTAGACAAATCCTTTGTCCATGTAGTGCGGCCCGAATGTGATCGCTCCTCGGCCCAGGAATCCCTCCTCCCAGCAGATTAGGTGGAGGTACGCGGCGGCCACCTCGGCCATGCCGAACAGCACCTCGCTATGGACAGGATTGAGCAACGGTGCCGCGACAACAGCGTTGTCGGTAAACCAGGTCGATGCCTGGCGATAGGTCGTTTCGTCAGTCATCGCTCGGTCGATGGCCTTCTCCAAGGTTGGCCGCAGGCGACGCAGATCGTCAAGAGCTGATCGACCCGTCGACATCGCCGAGATTCCCAGCAGGTCAAAGAAGAGCACCCGTGACGGCACGAGCCTCGGCCGACCGTGCTCATCGCGATAGGCGGAATAAGCCTCAGGTTCGCTCATCGGTGAGGGACCAGTCTGACGGAAGAGGCCGGACCGCACCTTCCGACGCGGGAGAGTGCTACGGGATGGCTCCTCGCCCCGGCCCGCGACGCACAACCAGATGCCGCGGGCCCCTGCTCACTTCTCGGCTGCATGTCGGAGTCCGAGTCTCGGGCGCCATTCGCCGACGACTGCTTCCGTGTGTGCACACTGTAGAGCGGCACGATCGCAACAGGCGACTTAAGAGTCGTGCGCGCGCGGATCGCGTCGGCGGCCGCTCGCGCCGGGCTTTACGTAGACATTCGTCCGATTCTGCATGCCGTCGGGAGCGCCCCCCTTTCGGCGAAACTCGGGGCCTGCCGCGTGCGGCCGGACTTGGATTCACGCGTCGTGTCCGCGCCTGGCAAGGCCGCTGGTAGGGTCCCGATCCATGAGTGAGAAGGAGGCCCTCGATGCTCTGCGCATGATGGTTCGCGAGCGTGGTTGGGAGCAGTTCCACTCGCTCGAGAACCTCGCGAAGAGCGTCGCTATCGAAGCGGGCGAACTGCTGGAGTGCTTTCAGTGGGCCAATGCAGCTCCCAACGACCGCATCATCGACGAATTGGCGGACGTTCTGACCTACTGCTACCTCCTCGCCGCGAAGCTCGGAGTTGAGCCGTCTGAAGCGGTCATCAACAAGCTCCAGCTGACGCGGTCGAAGTATCCGGTCGAGGAGGCACGTGGCAGCAGCGCCAAGTACACCGAGCTTTGAGGTCCGGACCTTCCCTTTCTCCATGGCGGGGATCGCGGCGCAGCTGCAGGTCGACACGCGTTTCGGGAATTGGCCGGCGGTCTATGTCCTCGCTGATGCCAAACGGATCTACGTCGGGGAATCGCTGAACGTCGCGATCCGGCTGCGTCAACATAAGGACTCGCCGGAAAAGCGGGACCTCTCCGACGCTCGGGTCGTGCTGGATGAGCGCTCCAACAAATCGGCCGCGTTGGACCTCGAGTCCTTCTTGATCCGTCTGTTCGCGGGTGACGGACGATTCCAGGTTCTCAACCGCAACGACGGCATCACGAATTCCGACTACTTCGACCGGGATCAGTACCGCGCGGCCTTCCAGGACATCTTTGACCACCTGCGCTCTCTCAAGCTGTTTGAGCAGTCCCGAACTGCGATCGAGAACAGCGACCTGTTCAAGCTCTCTCCGTTCAAGGCGCTCACTGCCGACCAGGAAGCAGCTGTTGCCAGCATCGTTGGGGCGTTGCTGAACGACCTGTCCGGCGGCGGCAAGACCACTTCGGTCGTCAGCGGCGGCCCGGGGACCGGGAAAACCGTCGTTGGCATCTACCTGATGAAGCTGCTGTCGGACCTCGCCACCGGTCGCGCGGATGAGACCGCAGACGCTGAGGCAGCACTGTCAGAATTCTTCACCGATGATCGACGCCTACAGCTTAAAGATCTCCGCCTCGGACTTGTCATTCCTCAGCAATCCCTGAGAGCGTCGGTAAGGAAGGTGTTTGCGAAGACGCCGGGACTCAGCACAGACATGGTGCTATCGCCGTTCGATGTCGGCAAAGCGTCGGGTGGGTTCGACCTGCTCATCGTCGATGAGACACATCGCCTCATGCAGAGGTCCAACATGCCATCGGCAGCGCAGAACAAGCAGTTCACCGACGTCAACATGCAGCTGTTCGGCGACGATGACGTGGTCCACACACAGCTCGACTGGATTCAGCATCAGAGCCGGCACCAGATACTGCTTCTCGATGCCGCACAAGCCGTGCGACCTGCGGATCTCCCGACCGCTCTGCTCGACGAGCTCACCGCCAAAGCCGAGCGCATGCACCGCAAGTTCGAGCTCAGCTCCCAAATGCGCGTAAACGCCGGCGGCGACTACATCGAGTACGTCCGCCAGGTTCTGAGCAACAGCCCGCCGGCCGCGCGAGCCACCTTCGAAGCCTACGATCTCCGGCTCTTTGACTCAGTCACCGAACTACGGATCGCGCTGAAAGAATGTGAATCGCACGCGGGACTCGCCCGGCTCGTCGCTGGCTATGCCTGGCCATGGAAGAGCAAGAAGGAGCCCGAAAAGTACGACATCGAGATCGACGGCGAGTCCCTTCGCTGGAACAAGACGGCAGTCGATTGGGTCAACTCCCCGACGTCCGGAGACGAGGTCGGATCCATTCACACGATCCAGGGCTACGACCTCAACTTCGCCGGCGTGATCATCGGAGACGACCTTCGCTATGACCCCGTCGCAAAGCGCCTCTCGTTCGATCGTGGCAGCTACTACGACACCAAGGGCAAGGAGAACAACCCTCGCATCGGCCGGACCTACGACGACGACGATCTGTTCAGGTTCGTGACGAACATCTACGCCGTCCTCCTGACCCGCGGGATCCGCGGCACCTATGTGTACGCCACCAACCCGGCGCTGCGCGCCTATCTGCGTCGGTACTTTTAGCGGTACTCAATCAGCTCGCAGAACTCCAACGTGCCGGCGCCCCTAACGCCCGAGGATTTCAAGCAGACGAGGAACCACCTGCTCGCGGCGAGCTGAGAAGTCACAGCGAACGTAGCCGAGTCCCGGCAGCACCAGGCCGTGGGCCTGTCAAGCATGCACCCCTCGCCCAATGCCCACGCATTCCGATCGGCGATTGGACTGATCGAAGGTTTTGCTTAGGGCGACGAACCCTACGGAGCTGACGATCGCATCCGTCGGGCACCAGCGCGCGCCATCACTATGGCGACGATCCGCGGCTCCGACGCAACCGAAGGGCGCCGCGCCATCGCGCCGAGGCACCTCCGACCTACCCGAGACCGACCGGACTGCACGTTGGCCGCGCCGAGTATGCACCACGACCACGCGGAACACAACAGCGCTTCACGATCCGTCGGTCAGGCTCTGGGATCAGTCAACGAGGGCCCGGCCCAGGAGGCCAAGCCACGTCGTCGCGAACGGCGCCTCCGGCGTTGGGTCTCCGAGCGAAGTCACGCCTAGATCGATTTGGCCGAGCCACTCAGGCTCGTCATCGCGTCGCTCGACCTGGCAGCACAAGTAGACCTTGCCTCGGGGATTGGGATAGCCGAGGTGCCGCATCTCGTCTTGCGACTGCACGAACCAGGCGCCGGCCCTTGCCCACAAAGAGGGTCGGAGGTCGGGTCCGTAGAGGACGATGTCCAGCGCACGCAGAATGTCGGCGTCGGCGGCGACTGAGCCGCGGCTGTCGCCGGCGCGGACGTTGTATAGCCCGCTCGAGTCGACCCAACGACGGTGGGGTCTTCCTCGCAAGTACCCACACAGAACCGGAGCATCCGATGGCGGGACTGACAACTCTGGAAGCCGGCGGTCCTTATCCGACCGTGCGGGTACGACCCGGTGGATCACCGTCCTCCAGAAGCGGCTGCGCTCGTGCTGGGTCGCCCGATCAGTCACGTGATCGACGACATCCGCAAGGAAGCGGTCGAGCGCAGCCGCGCCGACCGCACCCGCCGCGCCAGGACGCAGCGGAAACGCACCTAGGCCAGGCAGGACCTCGTGATGCTCCATGAACGGGATGCGCTGCTCGTCGCCTGGATAGATCACGTATGCCCCGGCAGAGCGCCGGATCGCGTCGCGATAGGCGTGCATCTTCAGCAGGTCCTCGCGTTTGCTGCGTGCAAGGCGCTCGACAGCCTCAGCTTCGACAGCAATCGCGCCGTCATTCTCGTCCGGCTGCGCGAACTGTTCGGCGGCGAACTCAACACGATACTTGGCATCGAAGTGCAACCAGACGGCGAGGTCATCCGGAGCGATGTTGCTGCCGAGGCCGTCTGGCCGCAATCGCAGCGAGCAGTCAGGCCGCATCGCGCGGGTCCACGACGAGTCAGGGCGAGCGGACACGAGGAACTCCCGGTTGAAGTAGAGATCCGCAATCAAGGTGCGACCGCGGGCAATGACCACCCACCGGAGTCGGCTGCGGTTGCCCCGGGGGAAGCCGATGCTCATCCCGTCGTTCGAGCGCTCCATCGTCAAGGCCGAGAGGTCGGCGCCGCAAACGCGTCCGACGCTCCTCGCGAGCTGGAGATACGCCCAGTACTCGTAGAGGGTGGCGATGTTGCGCTGGCTCGCCGCGAACGCGTCGTCAAGATCCCAATCGAGGGCGAGCTGCGCTCCCAGCTCGGTGAGGACGAAAGTCCGTAGAAGCTCTCGGTAGCCGGCCCGCTTCTGCAGGACTTGATTCGCAGTCGGGAACGACCCAAGGAGACCCACTGACCGGAACATCGGCGCGGACAGCGTCCGGTCGATCAGAGCCATGACCTCGTTCGCGGCGTCAAGGCCGCGCGAGATCGGCCCGGTGACCCGCTCCGCTTGCGCGGACAGCAACGTCGCAACGTTGAGTGCTAGCTCGCGCCATCGCCGCAGCGCGAAAGCGACGAACCGGTTCGGCTCGGTGTCAAGCGTCTCCTCGCTGCTGCTGATCGTCACGCGCGCTGGAAGACTCGGAAGCGGATTTGACGTCGGAGCGCGAACACGCGGGCCCGGCCGAGCCAGCGCCCGAATGTTTCGCGAGCCTCCTCGCATCGGGGTCCCGGGCAGATGATGCTCCTCGTGGTCGACCCACGCCCGGTGAGGTCGGTTCAGAACCAGTGCGAGATCCCGCTCGCCGGCTCCCATAAGACGTGCATGGAGAAATGCGAACTGCTGGTATAGGAGCTGCGGTCTCCGCTCGGGGTCGTATTTGAGAACGGTGGACGCGGGTGCGAAGCCTCGTAACACCGCCTCCGTCGCGACCTCGGCGATGTCGTCGAGCATCTGGCGGTACTCCGTGGCAGCTTCAAGCTTCTTCGGCTCGACGGAGATCAAGGCGTGGCCCTCGAGTTCACGCCCGCGCACACGCACGCCGATTCGGCCGACATGTTGCCTTGGCAGCATTCGACCCTGCTTCCGGGACGAATCGTCGAAACTGAACAGCTCGTCGCCCGGAACGATCTCGAGTGAGTCCGAGTCGGCGAAGCCGACGACAGAAAACCGGTACGTGCCCTCTTCCTCCACGACAGCGCGATCGCCGGCACTCTCCAACCTGTCCCGCCTCCCGGGCAGCCGCGCAAGCACAAGTTGTCCGACCGGCGCACCCGCGCGGTCGCGGATCGGTGCGGCAACCGAGTCCGGGTTCACTCGGTGAAGCTCACAAACTGCGCCTCGATGAGGACCGCGAGCATGCGCTCGAGCTTGTCAGCCGAGAGCGGCATTCGCGGACCCACCAAATCCCCGTCCTCAGCTGTCGCGAACGACAACATCTCCCGGAGCTGAGCCTCGACTCGCGCGCGGGTGCCGTGCACCTTTGGCAACAGCTTCGTAAGGACGATCCGATCCAGCACTGACCAGCGATCCTCAACGCCACTCGAGCTCAGAAATGCGGCGTAACGCAGCGCCTCATAGAGCACGCGATGCCCGAACTCATGCCCCGACTTGCTTAGCAGGGCGTGGAGCAGAGCAAGGTCCTCTGCCAGCGCGTCGACGTCGGGGTGAGCATGAGTGTGCTGCCATTCATCATCCAATATCGCTCGCACGACTGTCCTCCGGTCAACATGTTCTCCCGCGTCCACCGGCGTCGGCCGGCGCAGAGCTGGGTCGAGGTCGGCCGCCGTGGTTCGAAATTCAAATGTGAAGGCCCGGTCGAGAACCTTCGGAGAGAACAGGTACGTCGTCTCATCGACGTTGACCGTACCCACGACAACGAGGTTGCGTGGGACCGGCACTCGGTTCGCACCTTCCACCGCAACCCATTCGCCGTCCGCGTGCGCAAGAGCGGGCAGGATCGGCAGTCGCGATTCAACGCCCGAGAGGAAATCGGCGAAGTAGCGCTCGACGTGAGCCAGATTCATTTCGTCGAGAACCAGAAGGTACGGCTCGGCTGGCTCGGCAGCCGCCCGCAGGACGAAGTCGAGGGCGTCCGGCACTGCCCAGACCTCCTTGCCCGGCGCCGACCGAAGGGCGTCCGGATAGCCGAACAGGTACTCCGGACCTGTCCAGTCCGGACGGACCGGAACGACCAGCGAGCGCGGACGGCCCTGGTCATCTGAGCCGACCCACTCGGCGAAACGCATCGCCAGCTGCGTCTTGCCAGACCCAGACTGGCCGGTGAGAATTACGAATGGCTTTGTGGCTACCGCCGCGAAGAACGACGCCACGAGATCTGGCGCCAACCGCAGCCCGCTAACTTCGACCGCCTCCCAGAACGCCAGCGCTGCCGCACGAACATCTTCTCGTGTCGCGGTGAGCGGTGCTTCCGGCGGCATCATCGTGGTGTCGGCGCCCGGCGCTGGATCCTCGCTCACGGCTCTCAGCGTTCCCGACATCTGAAGCTCGGCGTACACATCGAGCAGAGCAACGGCAGAATCCGTCACCTCAGTTCCGTTTAGTGAGTCTGCCGTAAACCTCCGATGCACGACGGTCGAAGCGACGTAGTCGCGGCCCAGCACTGAACCACCGAGGTCAAGGTCCTTGTCGAGCGCGAATCCGAGATCACCGAGAGTGATGAGCGCTGGACGAAGCATTTGCGCGCGACGGTCGAGTTCGCGGACTGCATCCCGTCGTCCGAGCGTCCTCGTCAATTCCGTCACGCCCTGTGCGATCGTCATCTCAACTGCAGTCAGGTCCTCGCTGAACAGGAGCACCGGGTACACCCCATGACGCGTGGTATCGGTCTCGCGCGGATCCAGCACGGCGATCCACGGAACGCTTGCCCAGTTGCCTTGGCCAACCGATGGCTTGACCTTTGCTCCCGAGAGTGCCTCGGGAAGCAACTCCTCGATCGCCTTAGCGCATTCGCGGAGCGCATCGACAGCGGGGTGCGCATGCCCGAACTTGACCGTTCGTGCCTCGCCGAAGAGCTCCATGAACCGACGCAACGCGATCGCGAGGTCGTCGGGCTCATCGGTTTCGACGATTTCGAAGCCAAGTTGCTGTGCCTTGTCGGTCGTCACGCGGCCTCCGCTGAAATCGGACGGTCTGAGCGGGCCGATTTCGGGGAACTGAAAGCCGTGGGCCGCGCCAAGCACGGCCTTCGATGGAAAGGTCTCGTCCTCGTGTGCAATCTGAATCCGTCCGAGCGCTCGAAGCCGTACTTCTCCAGAAATGCGGCCTCCCCGAGCTCTCGAGCCTCGTTGATCGCCTGTAAGACAGCCGAGCGATCGGTGAGGTCACGAAGAGCCACGGCAAGACCCTAACGACATGTCGGTCGTTGGGCCGCAAGGCGGCGGCCGTTCAGTTCCGGGTAGCTGAGCTACGCCCGACCGGATCTGGCCGGCTCCTCGACGCGAATTGGCTGCGAGACACCCTAGGGTCTTCATCGCGCTGCGCCAGGGTCAGCGTAGCCGCCGCCAACGCTCCAGAACGCACTGCAACACGGCCTTGACCGGCGCCCGAGTTCGTCAAATAGCGTCGTTTTCGCGCCCTGTTTGGTACTCCAGAGTGGTACTCCACCTTCACCAATCTTGTGGAGATTACACACCGGAAAATAGAAAAGGCCCGCTAATGCGGACCTTTTCTAAGTAGCGGGGGCGGGATTCGAACCCGCGACCTTCGGGTTATGAGCCCGACGAGCTACCAGACTGCTCCACCCCGCGGCGGACTTGTAGTGATAGCAGATCACGCCGGTTTTGCTCGGAACAGAGCGCTCGGATGAGCCCGGCCATGGCGGGCGGACCCGAGCCAGCCCACCCAGCTCAATCAGTACGCGTAGTGCGCCAGGCTGGCCGCACCCGGGACGGAAGCCCGGATGCGGCGCCTGCTGGGAGCTGCGCCCCAGGCTTTCAGTCGGACATGCGGGGGTCGACGTAGAAGTCGTAGAGCTGGACGTCGCCCGGCGACAGGTTGGCGAAGACGAACTGGACCACCTGCCAGCCGGGTAGGTCGCCCGGGTGGACCGTGAACCGAGCCGAGGGCGCCCAGGTCGAAGAACCGCCGATCGTGCCGGACAGGGCGGTATGGAGGATCGGCTCGGTCACGCCGGCGGCGAGCACGTCCGAATACACGACGCCGACGAGCACGCCGGCGCCCGTCGCTCCCCGGATGATCGTGCGGGCGGCCGGGTAGTCCGATGCCACGCAGACAGGAGGGCTCAGCACGATCGAGCCCGGCGCCAGGTCTAACACCGAGCCGACGTGCCCGTCGAGCAGCGTCGCGGACGCCAGCGACGCGTCGCCGTACAGGGTCCAGCCGGTGCCGACGAAGTCATCCGTCTGCTGGCCCGGCGCCAGCACGTATTGGTTGGTGTCGCCCCACGACAGGAACGGCTGCGAGAGCGCGGGCGCCGAGCAGTCGGCGCCGGCAAGCGCGACGCCCGCGACCGAGATCCCAGACGGCGAGATGTCCAGGACCGCAGCCCCCGCGGACGCGGCGGCAATCAGACCGAAGACCAACGAGGCAGCGACGCCGACAGCGAGCGAGCGCCCCCGCGAGAGTGAGTTGAGATTCAAAGTACGGCCCCTTCCCGAAACGAGTCGTACTGGTAGCCGAGCTATCTCGTCGGGACGAGACCTCTGGCTTTGCGTCCCCGGCTCGCGCCGGGTTTGCCTTTTTCAGTTGTTATCCGATAGCCAGTTTTTCGGCTTTTCCGCCGGGGACTCGTTGCAAGGCTGCAAAACTGGACGTTTGTTCGAGCGAGCGGGCGTCCGCTAACTCATCGCCCAGGCCGCGTGGGCCGATATCCCAGAGGATGGTTTCGAGCCAACCAAGCGTCGAGGAGCAGCAGCTCTTCGCCGATACGCGTCGGCGCGCCGAGGAGCGACTCCCGGCGCGCGAGTTGCTGTGCGAGGCGGTGATCGGGTCCGGATTCCTCGCCACCGTCGCGCTCCTGTGGGTGCTCGACCCGCCCGGCTCGTTCGCGGTCGCGCCCGCGGTCATCTGCTTAGCGGTGTTCATGCTCGCGTCGAGGGTCCGCTTCGAGACCCCGTTCGGCTTCACCGTCGCGACCCAGCTCGCGTTCGTGCCGCTGCTGTTCGCCCTGCCCGGGCCGCTTGTGCCGTTGGCGGTTGCCGCAGCCCTCACGCTTGCGCGCCTGCCCCAGGTGGTCAACGGCGAGGCGCCGGCCCAGCGGCTCGTGCGTTCGCTCGGCAACTCCTGGTTCTCGGTCGGCCCGGTGATCGTGCTCGCCGCGGCCGGCACCACGCCGATCCACGCCGGCCCCGCCCTGCTGGTCGCGATGTTCGCCGGCCAGATCGCCGCCGATGTGATCGCCTCGACGATCCGCAACTTCATCGAGCGCGGCGCCAGCCTCGCGGCACAGCTGCGAGACGCCTGGGTCTACGCGATCGACTTCGCGCTGTCGGTGATCGGGCTCGTGATCGCCGAGGACCTGCACCGCTCGCCGATCGTCTCGCTGGCGGCGCTCCCGCTGCTCGCCCTGCTGGCGTTCTTCGCGCGCGACCGCGCCCAGCGGATCGAGAGCCTGATCGAGCTGAACACGGCCTACCGGGGCACGGCGCTGGTGCTCGGCGATGTGATCGAGGCCGATGACGGCTACACCGGCGAGCACTGCAAGAGCGTCGTCCTGTTGGCCATGGACGTCACCGCGCGGCTCGGGCTGGACGCAGAGACCCGGCGCAACGTCGAGTTCGCCGCCCTCCTGCACGACGTCGGCAAGATCGCGATCCCAAAGGAGATCATCAACAAGCCGGGCAAGCTCAATGCGGACGAGTGGAAGGTGATCGAGACACACACGGTCGAGGGCCAGAAGATGCTCAACCGGATCGGCGGCTTCATGCAGTGCGTCGGGACGATCGTCCGCTCACATCACGAGCGCTGGGACGGCGGCGGCTATCCGGATGGCCTCGCCGGCGAGCAGATCCCGATCGAGGCGCGGATCATCACCGCCTGCGATTCCTGGAACGCGATGCGGACCGATCGCGCCTACCGCACCGCGCTCCCGTACGAGACCGCGTTGGCGGAGATGCAGGCGAACTCGAACCGTCAGTTCGACCCGCAGCTCGTAGCCGTCCTGCTCGAGCTGGTCGACGAGACCGAGGGCGCCGCCGCGCGGCTCTCGCAGCCCGAGCCGGTGGCAACGCAGTCAGGCGCTCACACAGAGACGAGCGCCGCGGGTGAGGGCGCCGGCTGGGGCGCGCCACGCGCGAACCCGACGAGCGTCGCGGTCATCGTCGAGAGCATCGGTGCCGCTGACGGCGGCAATCGCGACGCTCGGAGCGTCTAGCTCGAGCACCCGCACTGCCGCCGGGCGGTGTGAGGCGTCGAAGCGGAGCTGGGCAAGCCAGCCATCGATCAAGTGGTTCTGGTTCATGTTGCCTCCGGGTCGCTTGACGAGGGGTCGCGGAAACCGGACTGAGGCGCGATCCGAGAACCTTGCGCCATAGTTCGATTTCCGTCGTACAACAGTACCAGATCGTCCGGAAATGGACGATCACGCCCGCGAATTAATTTCGTAAGAGATCGAGCGCGGGCGCTCTACCGGGGCCCAAGCTAAACGTGCAAGGCGCCGGCGCGCGGCTCGCGGCGCCGCACCGACCCGCATGGAGCAGGCTGCCCCAAACGGGCGCTGACCAATCGCCCGAGCTTCTGCAAGAGCTCGGCGCCGCCGCTCTCGCCGAGCGACTCGAGCACGTCAGCCTGCACCAGGGCGACGATCTCGTTGGCCGCGGCGATCATCTGCTCGCCGGCCGCCGTCACCTCGATCACGTGTGCGCGACGGTCGGTCGGTGCCGGGACACGACGCGCCAGCCCGCAGCGCTCGAGCTCGTCGATCGTCGCGACCATCGTCGTCTTGTCGAGCCCGACGAGGTCGGCCAGGGCCTTCTGCGTGTAGGTCCCGGATGCGGCGGCGCTGAGGACGGCGTGTCCGCGCGGCGTGGTCCCGAGCGGGGCGAAGGCGACCGCCAGCTCCCCCGCCAGCGCGTACTGCGCCTTGGTCAGCAGCCAGCTCAGGCTGCCCTGGAGGCAGGGGGGACAGTCCTCGGCGTCCGGCGCCTCCTGCGCCGGAGCATTTGCGGTCGAGCCCATCGACACGAGCGCGGACGATAGCAGCGACGCCCGGCATTAAAGTGCAGCTAAACGGTCCCCTAACTCAACCCGAATGTCGTGCCTTGCGTCGGGCGACCGCCCGCCGGCCAGCGGGCCGGCGGGCGCTGCCAGTGTGGGTGTTCAGACCAGGGTCAGCTCGGTGACCAGTCCGTCCTGCACCGCGACGACGGGACCTGGGGTGACGTCGTCCTCCCAGACGACGTAATCGCCCTCGGGCAGGCTCCCGAAGATCGCCGTCAAGCGGGCGCGCGACGCGGTCGTGCGCTCGTGCACGCCGGTGTGCACGCGCGGTCCCTCGCCGGGAGCTCGACTGATCTCGATCTCGAGGTCACGGAAGCGCTCGCTCGGGTACAGCACGAGCGCGCCGTGCCCGTTGCCCACCTCGATCGCCACGCTCGCGCTCGCCGCGGCGGGCGCGAGCATCCCGTGGTCGTGGTCGTGTGGATGCTGATGATCGTGAGTGGCCATCGTTGCGTTCCTTGGCTCAGCTCACCGTCGACAGCGGCGCGGTCTGATAACCGCTCTGCGGCGTTCCCAGATACGGGAACTGCGAGAGGTAGGTCGCGTCGGCGTCTGTCAGCCCGTCGCTGACGAGCGAGACAGCCCCGTCGACGACGTAGGTCGGGTCGACCAACGGAATCGTCAGTCCGGCGATCGCGCGCAGCTCGATCGTGACGACGTCATCGAACACGCGCCGGCCGTTGGGGAATCCCGCGGCGTCGCCGGCCACGAGCCCGAGCGGGTTGGGGTCGGTTACGGTCGGCGGGATCGCGACGTTCAGCCGGAGCATGTCGGCATAGGTCTTGCCCGTGTAGTTCTGGAAGCCGGACACGATTCCCGACGGCAGACCGGTGAGCAGGATCGCCACCAGGTCGGCACGCGCTGCCGTATAGGCGGCCAGGTTGTCGAAGTAACCCGGATACAGGATGGGCAGCAGCCCCGCCAGCTCCGGTTGCTGCACGTTGGCGAGGAACTGCTTGTCGCCCGCGGGCGCGAGCGCGTTCCACACGTCCTTCATCCCCATCGGGACGATCACCTCGTTGAACAGCGGGTTCCCGAGCCGCGACACCTGAACCCACTCGCCCACTTCGAGCAACTTCGCCGTCATCCGCTCGCGAATGACCGCCGCCTTCCGGCTTGCGGTCGCCCAGATCCCGACCACCGCGTTCGAAGCCGCCGGGTTGGTCGGGACCACGCCGCCGCGAGTCAGATCCGAGATCGGCACCTGCAGCGCGATCGAGTGAACGCTGTAGTCATTCGTCGCGTTGACGCCCGGCGCCGCGGGCAGCATGCTGCCGACGTGCAGCTGCTCGAGCGGGCGCAGGTCGCCGAGGTCGAAGATCGCCCCGAGGTCGACGTAGAACCCCTCGAGCCGCTGGCCCGCGAACACGGTCCGGCCGCCGGACAGCGTGTTGATCGCCTCCGACGCGAGCGTCGCGTAGTTCGGGGTCGACAGCGGTCCGACGTTGCACGGCGGGCACGGCAGATTGGTGCCGAGCCACTGCGACTTGCCGCCCGCGACCCGGGCGACCGAGTAGAACTGCTTGCGGTTCCAGGCCGCGTCGCTGATCGAGTTGATCGTCCCGGTGTTGTAGAGGAACGTGTTGGGGTCGCCGACCTGCGTCTCGAACGTGAACTGGTAGGTGATGTCGGCGTACCCGTCGCCGTTGTTGTCGATGTGGATCTCGTACAGCACGTCGTCGCCGAACTCGAAGAAGTTCGGGCCCCCGAACGGCGCCTCGAGCGGGAGGTAGTTGGCGATCATCGTCACGGTCGTCGGGTTGTCAGGACTGACGAACGCGTACGTGTCGGTGTTGTCGGCGACGGGATCCTTGCTGATCGCCGGCGCTTCGCGGTGGGATGACATCTGCTTTCTCTCCGAATCGTTTGAGTGGGGGTCAGCGGACCGTCTTGGAAAGGCGCGCGGCGAGCTGGCGGTCGCGGACCGATACGGTCCGATCGCCGGACATCACCGTGATCTCGCCCTTGCGCGCGTCTTTCACGTACGCGACGACGGGGGCGGAGTCACCGACCGTCTCGGCGTCAGCCTGCGCGGCGACGATGGCGCCGAGGGCGGTCATGCCGGCCGCCGCCGCCGCCGAGTTCTGGACGAACGCGCGCCTGGTGGTGCTACTCATGGGTTACCTCCGGTTGGGTTGAGGTGCCGTCAGGCCCGGTTGCCGCTGACGGTCACTCGCTGTTCGAACGCGGACATGCGTTGGATCACTCACTCTTGGACTGCCGCGAGCTCTCGGGCGCGAGTCCGACGGACGGACAGCGACGCGAGCAGAACGCCGAGCTCGAACAACAGGTAGAGCGGCACGGTCTCGAGCAGCAGCGTGATCACGTCGCCCGGCAGAAAGGCCGCGAGCGCGCCGCACGCGAGCACCGCGTAGCGCCGGTTCCGCCGCAGCTGCCGCGGCGTCACGATGCCGGCGCGCACCACCGCCATGATCCCCACTGGCACCTGGAAGAGGACGCCCATCGCGAGCAGGATCGTCGCCGCGAAGCTGTAGTACTGACTGGCCTGGACGAGGACGTTGAACTGCGCGCTGTTGAAGTTGAGTAGGAACCGCACCGCGGCCGGGAGCACGACGAAGTAGCCGAACAGGACGCCGGTGATGAACAGCAGCGGCACCGCGGTCAGGAGTGGCCGGACGTGCCGGCGCTGCGCCGGCTCGAGCGCGGGCATCAGGAACGCGTACACCTGAAACAGCACGACCGGGAGCGCGAGGATCAGCGCGAACATGAGGGCCAGCGTCACCGTGGTGGTGAACGGTTCGCCGATCCCGAGCGTCACCGGTCGATCGCCCTGGGGCGGCGCGGACAGCCGCTCGATGTCGCGCGAGAGGCTGTCGACGACGGCGTTCAACGCCGACGCCGCCGAGGCCGAGGACGGGTGGATGATCGCGACCGTACGGCGCAGCTGGACCGCGATGTCGCGGGCGCTGCGCTGCACGACGTAGGTCCCGCCGAGCGGGCCCTCCCCCTTGCGCACCTGCGCCTGGGTCTGGTGAGCCAGGGGCCGGTCGATCACCCGCAGGATCGCGTGGTTCTGCCAGAAGCACAGGCCGAACGCGACCGCGACCACCGACAGCGAGACGATCATCCGCGTTCGCAGCTCGTCGAGGTGGTCGATCGTGCTGAGCCGGTCCTCGTGCCCGACGCTCCGGATTGTCGTGCGGATCACGCCGAGCATCGGCTTCCCCGGCCACTTGGCTTCAGTTGCGTGTGCATCGAGCGGTACCTACGTAGCGACGGTCGGGTCGGATCACTCGGCCGCCGAGGTCGACGGCACTTTGCGTGGGCCTGTGATCCGGACCGACCCGCCTCGCGTATGGGTGTCCAGGCAACCACCCGATCGGAGGAGCAAGTGCTCGGACTCGACAACCCAATTCACCTTCTGTTCCTGCTGGCGATTCTGCTGCTCGTGTTCGGCGCCAAGCGCCTGCCCGAGATCGGCAGCTCGCTCGGCGCGGGCCTGCGCGGCTTCAAGGAATCGATCAGCGGCGAGATGAACCACGCGCAGCTGACCCAGGCCCAGGCGCCCGCCG